>Ga0105044_10000006_pt1 | contig 176557 bp, 158 predicted proteins | sample MAT01_FD_78092 | JGI IMG/M metagenome (GOLD analysis project Ga0105044, IMG submission 78092) | Freshwater microbial communities from Lake Fryxell liftoff mats and glacier meltwater in Antarctica - MAT-01 | ecosystem: Environmental > Aquatic > Freshwater > Ice > Liftoff microbial mat | place...
AGACGGCGCGCGACGCACCGGGCTGGTCCAAGACGGCGCGCGACGCACCGGGCTGGTCCAAGACGGCGCGCGGCGTGCCGGTCACTTCAGGCGCTGCAGCCAGTCGTCCTCCTCGAACCACTGGTACATCATGTCGTACACGGCGCCGGAGTCGTCCATGTCGGCGAGCGCGTTCTGCGTCCAGTTGACCAGCAGCGGGTCGTTGGGCGGCAGCGCGATGCCGAGCGGCTCGAACGTGAAGGGTGTCTCCAGCGTCGAGAGGTCCTCGCCGCGGTAGCGGTACACCGTGACGCTGCAGAACGGATGGTCGGCGAGCAGCGCGTCGACCGTGCCGGCGCGCACCATTTCGACGCCCTCGTCGAGCGAACCGACCAGCACCAGCGTTGCCTGGGGAATGGTCTGCTGCGCGAAGGTCACCGCCGTCGAGCTGCGCAGCGCCGCGACCTTGATCGTCGGTACGTCCATCTCCTCGGCGCGGCGCAACTTGGCCATCGTCTTCGACTTGGTCAGGATCGACATGCCGGAGACCAGGTACGGACCGACAAAGGCGACGCGCAGGTTGCGCTCCGGCGTCATGGAGAGGCCGGAGAGCACCATGTCGACCTCGCCCTTCTGCACCGCCGGCAGCAGATCGGCGAACGGCATCGGCACCACCTTCAACTTGACGCCCATGGCGCCGGCGAGCTGCGCGGCAAGGTCCATGTCGAAGCCGATGATCGTGCCGTCCTTCGCCGTCGCATTGAGCGGCGGCTGGCTGCCGGAGGTGCCGACGCGCAACTCGCCGCTCCGCAGGATGCGGCTGATAACCGGTGACGTCGTCGCGTCGGCCGCACTGCCATGGTCGTTCAGCATGCTGCAGCCGGTCGCCGTGCCGCACAGCAGTACGGACAGAATCGAAAGCCAACGCGTCATCATCACACCGTCTCCTTGCACCGCGGGGGGTACTCAAGGGCTGCTGCGAACGCAAGCTGGGTTGACTGGCGCGCGGCCGCGTGGCGACTCTGCGCAGCGCATGGATGAGACGCCGTCACCGCCGATCGAGGTGCCGCTGAGCACGCTCAGCCCGGCGGCGCTACGCGGCCTGGTCGAGGAGTTCGCCAGCCGCGACGGCACCGACTACGGGCGGGTCGAGCGCTCGCTCGAGGAGAAGGTGCGCGACATCATGCGCCAGCTCGAACGCGGCGAGGCCAAGATCTTCTTCGATCCGGAGTCGCGTGCCGCCAACATCGTTCTGGCGCGAGGCTGAGGCGCCCGGTGCCCTCACCCCCCTCCTGCCGCGCGGCGCTGCAGGTGGTTGCGAAGTTGGCGGCGCCCGGCAAGGACAGGGTGGATGGCGCGACGACGGGCAGGTGATCCCCCGCGGCTCGACGACGAGCAGCTCATGGGGCTGCGCGCGGCGCTGTCCGGGTTCGACGATCGCGTCGGGCAACGCGGCCTGCGCTACGTCGACGGCGGCCGCGTCGGACCGATCGACGTCTTCGGTGCGATCTGGTCGGCCGACGTCAGCGGCACCGAGGTCTACGACACCTACTGGAACTGGCGCGGGACGGCCTGGGACCACGAATGCAGTTGCCCCGTCGCGTACCACTGCAAGCACGCCTACGCGCTGGCGGTGGTGATGCTGCGCGGCGCCGTGTCTGCCGCCGCCGCGCCGGCATCGGTCCCGCCGCGCGACGCCGCGGACGCCACCATCCTGGCGCAGCTGCGCGCGACGACCGAGCCCTGGCGCCGCCACATGATTCTGGCGCCGCTGCTGCGGTGCGCGCCCGAGGCGACGATCGAATCCGCGATGCTGGCGGAGATCCTGCGCGAGCCCGACTGCGACCTGCTCTGCTGGCGCCTGGCGGCGCTGCTGCAGCGCAGCGCGACGAAGGCGGTGCCGCCGTGGCTGCGCGCCTTCAGCGACCGCGCCGATCTTGCGCAGCGGGCGAGCGCGGCGCGGCGCGCCGCCGTGGTCGCCGAGCTGGCGCAGTGGGCGGAGCGCCGCGGCACGCCGCCAGCGCGCCGCCTGCGTCTGGTCGTCGTGCTGGCGCCGGTGCCGGGCGGCGTCGGCCTCGGCCTCGAGGTTCGCGTCACCTCGCCGCGTATCGCCGACGCGCCGCGCACCCTGCAGCAGCTCCTGCAGCTGCGCAGCGAGCTGCTGCGCGCCCCCGGCCATCTGCCCAGCGATCAGGCGGCGGTACTGACGATGCTGACCGACGGCGACATTCGGCTCGTCGAAGGGTCGTTCGGCTTGCTGGCGCGCTTCGGCCTCCCCCTCGACGTCCTGCTGCGCCTGGCGCGGCGCGTCGCGGACGCCGACCTGGCAACCTGGGTGGTCGAGGCGGAGGATGCGGGTCGGCGCGGCGATCTCACCTCGGGCGCGCCGCTGCGCTTCGACGACACCCCCGTTCGCCTGTTGCCGGTGTGCCAGGAGGCGGCCGGCGACGCCCTGCTCGATCTCGCCTTCCATTGGCCCGACGGCCGCCAGCTGCCGGTGCGCGAGGGCCTGTATTTCTCCACCTCTGCCGCGGCCGACGAGCAGCCGCGCAGCGGCGTCCTGATCGCCGGCGGCGTGGTGTATGCGGTTCCGGACTCCCCCAAGCTGATGACCGTTCGCCACTTCGTCAGCGAGGGCCCCATGCCGGTGCCGGCCGACGAGCGGCGCGCGCTGATCGCCAGCTTGCTGAGCGGCTTCCCGCACCTGCGCGAGACCCTGGCGGCGCAGACGCGGCTGCACGACGTGGCGCCGCTGTTGGCGCTCGACCTGCGCGACGAGGACTGGCTGCACATCCGCCTGCTCGCCCACCGGCGCACGGCGCCGTGGGCGCCCGGCGGACCACTGGTCACCGACGGCGCCTTCGAGTACCGGCCCGAGGAGCGCTGGGACGCCGCCGTGCCGAGCCCCGACCGGAGTCCTGGCGATCCGCTGGCGTCGCTCGACGCAGCGGCGCCGCTGGCGCCCGCCGACGCGCCGCCGTCGGCGCTCGCCGACGCACCCGGCGCGGCGCCGTGGTGGGAGGAGCCGGATCCCGCACGGGTGGACCCCGCGCGCGAGTGGTTGGCCTCGCTGCCGGCGCGGTCGGGCAGCGTCGGGCGGCCCGGCGGCCAGGTGCCGAGCGCCGCGGACCGCGACCTCGGCTGGTGGATGCACGCCTCGCCGCGCAACATGCAGGCCCTCGCCGACGCCTGGGCAGTACGCCCGCCGGAGCTCGTCGTCGTCGGCACCGTACGCGTGCGCCGCCTGCTCGTCGGCACGCCGTTGCGCCCGCGCCTGCGCGTCGCCGCCAGCGGCACGGATTGGTTCGAGGTCTCCGCCGACTGGCAGAGCGAGAGCCAGCGACTCGACGACGCGGATCTGCTGCGCTTGCGCGCCGCGACCACGACCTTCGTGCGCCTCTCGGGCGGCTGGGTGCGCCGAGACTCCGCGCAGGCCTACGACGAGACCGCCGCGCTCTGCGCCGACCTCGGCCTCGAGGTCGGCAGCGGGCCGCAACGCCTCAGCGTCTGGCAGCTCGCTGGCGCCGCGCCGGAGAGCCTGGCGACCCTGGAGCGGCTCGGCGGCGACGCCGAGACGGCCGCCGCCGCCCGCACGCTGCGCGAGCGCGTCGCGGCCTTTGCCGGGCTGCCGCGCGTCGACCCGCCGGCCGCCCTGCGTGCGACGCTGCGGCCGTATCAACAGCGCGGCTTCGAGTTTCTCGTCCACGCCGCCACCCTCGGGCTCGGCGCCGTGCTGGCCGACGACATGGGACTCGGCAAGACGCTGCAGGCGTTGACCTGGCTGCAGCATCTCTACACCGCCGATCCGCTCGCCGGCCCCAGCCTGGTGGTCTGTCCGGCATCGGTCGTGCACATCTGGGCCCGCGAAGCCGAGCGCTTCGCGCCCACCCTGCGGGTGCTGGTGCTGACGCGCGGCGGCGGCCGCCAGGCGCAACTCGACGCCATGGCCGACCGCCAGCCGACCGCTCCGCAGCTCGTCGTCACCAACTACGCCCTGCTGCGCCGCGACGCCGAGCGTTGGCGCGCGGTGTCGCTGCGAGCGCTCATCTTCGACGAGGCCCAGAACCTGAAGAATCCCGACGCGGATGTCACGCGTGTCGCGCGCACGCTGTCGGCGCAGCACCGGCTCGCCCTCACCGGCACGCCGCTGGAGAACCGCGCCCTCGACCTCTGGAGCATCGTCGAGTGCGTGACGCCGGGGTATCTCGGCGCGCGCGGGCGCTTTCAGGACCGCTTCGACAGCCTCGAGGCGGCGCCGTCGCGGCGCAGGTTGCTCGCCGCCAAACTGCGCCCGATCCTGCTGCGGCGCAGCAAGGCCGCGGTGGCGCCCGAGCTGCCGGCGCGCATCGAGGAGCGCCTCGACTGCGAGCTCGCCCGCGAGCAGCGGCTGCTCTATCTCGACCACTTGCGCCGCAGTCGCGCCCTGGTCGACGGGCTCGGCGCCGCGGCGGGCATGGCCAAGCATCGCATCAGTATCCTGGCGGCGCTGACCCGCCTGCGGCAGATCTGCTGCCATCCGGCCCTCGCCGGCGGCCGCGCGACGCTCGCCTCGGGCAAGTTCGACGCCCTCTTCGAGTTGCTCGAACCGCTGCTGGCCGAGGGGCACAAGGTGCTGCTGTTCTCGCAGTTCGTCGAATGCCTGAAACTGCTACGCGCGGCGCTGACGGCGCGCGACGTGCCGTGCCATATGCTGACCGGTGCGTCGGTCCACCGCGAGCGCCTGGTGGCCGACTTCCAGGCGGATGCGCGTCCGGCGGTCTTCCTGCTGTCGTTGAAGGCGGCCGGCACCGGCCTCAACCTGACGGCGGCGAGCTACGTCGTGCTGTTCGATCCATGGTGGAATCCGGCCGTCGAGGCGCAGGCGATCGACCGCGCCCATCGTATCGGCCAGGATCGGACCGTCATCGCCTACCGCCTGGTGGCGCGCGGCACGATCGAGGAGAAGATCTTCGCCCTGCAGCAGAGCAAGGCGGCGCTGGCGCGCGAAGTCCTCGGTGAGGACGGCTTCTCGCGCGCCCTGACGCGCGACGACCTCGCCTATCTTTTTGCCGAGACCTGACCGGACTTGGCCGAGACCTGAGCCGGACTTGCGACCGCGCCGCGGACTGCGGCACGGTATGCCCCCAGCACCACTCGACTCGGAGGCCGACATGACCGCACCCCAGCTGACCGCATCCGCACCGACCACCGGCATGCTCGCCGGCGTGCGCATCATCGAGAGTTCGCTGCTCGGGCCCGCCGCCGTCGGCATGAACCTCGCCGACCTCGGCGCCGACGTCATCAAGGTCGAGAACCCGGGCGGCGACTACGTGCGCAAGATGGCCTTCCCGATCATCGACGGCGTCTCCCTGCTGCACTGGCACCTCAACCGCGGCAAGCGCAGCATGGTTCTCAACCTGCGTGCGCCGGAGGGGCTCGCCGTCTACGCCGAACTGGTGCGCGGCGCCGACGCGGTCATCGAGGCCATGCGCCCGGGCGCCCTCGAGCGCCTCGGCATGAGCTACGCGCGCATGTGCGAACTCAACCCGCGCATCGTCTTCTGCCAGATCTCCGGCTACGGCCTGAGCGGGCCCTACAAGGACATGCCGAGCCACGGCATCGCCTACGACGCCTGGGCCGGCGCGGCCCGGCCGAGCGTCAACGCCGCCGGTGAGCCGACGATTCCCAGCTACACCACCATCGGCATCAACGCCGGCCCGCTCTATGCCGCCCTCGGCATCTGCGCGGCGATCATCCGCGCCCGCGCCACCGGCCTGCCATGCCGCTTCGAGGTGGCGCAGAGCGACGCCGCCGCGGCCTTCAACTGGAACGGCATCGAGGGTAACAAGGCTTACGAGCGGCCCGAGGACGAGGTGACCGGCAACGACGGCGACGGCAAGGGGGCGCGTCGACCGGTCGGCGACAACAGCATGACCGAGTCGGTGCGCTATCAGTACTATCGCTCGGCGGACGGTCTCATCCTGTTCATGGCCTCCGAGCGCGAGTTCTGGAAGAACTTCTGCCTCGGCGTCGGCCGCCCCGAGCTGTTCGAACAGAACCCCGGCGCGAAATACGCCGATCACGCACGCGGCAACGTCGCCCTGCGGAGGACCTTGGCGGAGATCTTCGCCACCCGCAGCACCGCCGAGTGGGTGCGCTTCGGCCAGGAACACAACACCACGCTCTGTCCGGTCAACGACACCAAGTCGATCACCCGCGACCCGCAGTTCCTCGCCCGCCTGCCCCTGCGCCCGCACGCGCAGGCCGGCACCGATCTCATGCCGTCGCCGATCAAACCGATCGGCGAGGCCCTGCCCGTTCCCGGCAAGGCCGCCATCGAAGCCGGGCGCGACACCGACGCCGTCCTGCGCGACCTCCTCGGCTACGACGCCGCGCGCATCGCCTCCCTGCGCGCCGGCGGCGCCCTCGGCTAGGGGTCGTGAATCCGTAGTCCCCGCCATCTCTCGCTGGCTCTCGACACCCCTGGCGGCGTTGCGCCGCCTTGGAGTATGGCCCGATGTTCCTGCGGCGGCGCGCCGGGCCACGGGCGCCGATGGCGCACCGAGCGGTCGCGGGGAGTTCGGATCCACGACCCTGGCGCCCGCGGCGCACAGCGCCCCGCCGCGGTGCCGCGGCTGACGGCGGAGCAACACGAGGCCCTGGCGCTGATCGAGGCGATCGCCAACGATCCGGCCTTCCACCTCGACATGGAGTTCGAGCCGGGCGACATCCAGTGGCTGAAGAACTCCGTCATCCTGCACGCGCGCGAGGCCTATGAGGAGTGGAAGGAACCGGAACGCCGGCGCCACCCGCCGCGCCTGGGGCTCACCGCGCACGAGTTCTCGGCGGTGGAAGACGTCCGGCGCGGCGGCGTGCCGCCGCGCTGACGCGTCACCGGTAGCGGTAGGTGGACTCCGCCCGCTCGACCTGGCGCACCGCTACGTCCGGCTGCTCCGCCTGTTGCACCGTGCCGCTCACCGTGCGCTCCTGCACCAGGCGGTAGGGGCGCAGCGTCGCCGGCTCGGTGACCAGCAGCAAGGTGTTCTCGACCGCCAGGTCGTCGATGTCGGGCATCGGGGCACCCTGCGGCGCGTTCATGGTGAAGAGCTGCTGCATCGAGGCGCGGATCGCCGGCAGCGCCTCGTCGGTCGGGCGTGAGACGAGGTGGATCTCGACGCAATCGAGCCCGGTGCCGCCAGCGGCGCACGGCAGGCGGCGCGCGATGCGGTACTCGTAGGCCATGATGATCGGCATGTCGGGCACCAGCGGGCCTGGTTGCTGGTCGCTGCCCTCATAGGTCTGCCCGACGACCAGGTTGGCGCCCGCCCAGGCGCCGACGATCGGCGTCCACTGTCCGGCGACGCTGGCGGCGATGCGCTCCTCGGCGAACATGGTTTCGAACGACTGCTGCACCGCATCCGCCTGGTCGGGATTGGCGCGCAGCAGCGGTTTCACCGCGTTCGACAGCTCGCGGCGCAGCTCGGCGACGCCGCGGAGCGCCACCACTTGCCCGTTCGGGCCGACGACCAGGCTCGGCAGGCTCGCCGAGGCGCGGGCGAAGAAGCCGAGCAACGCCTGCTGCTCCGGCGAGGCGCCGTCGCTGCGGATCTGCGAGCGAACGTCATAGCTCTGCACCAGCACGCCGTCCGCATCCTCCCGCACCGCCAGCGCGTAGGTAGTGGTGGTCGCCCCCTCGCGCGTCTGTCCGCCGATGACGCGCTGTCGCACGGCATCGGTCTGCACCTGTGCCTGCATGCCGACCGGCCAGCCGAAGCGCAGGGACACCGGCTCGCCCGCCCCGGCGGCGGCCGGCGCGGCGGCGCGCGGCGCGCAGGCGGACAGCGACGCGAGGGCGAGGAGCGCTGCGGCAGTCCGTCTCGTCCGCCAATTCAAGGGTCCCGTCCTCCGCACCGCCCGCATCGGCGTACCCGTAGCAGGGTGCGCGGCAGCGCACGAACGACGGTTGATCCCTTACGGCCGCACCTCGTAATACGCGTTGAACGGATTGCCGAAGTCGCGGCGCTGGAAGCGGGTGAAGCCGGCCGCTGCGGTCATCTCGCGCGCCAACGGTTCGCTGAAGCCGAGCGTGCCGAGCCCCAGGCCACCGGGTTCCGAGAGACTCGACGACAGGCAGCTCAACACGGAGAAGCCGTACATCATCGCCACCATGGGGTTGGAGGCGAGGTTCTCCTCGAAGCTCGGCTTGGCGTTGATGTCGGCGATCAGCCAGACGCCGTCGGGCTTCAGCGCCGCGCGGACGGCGTGCATCGCCTCCTGTGGGTGGGCCATGTCGTGCAGGCAGTCGAAGGCCGTGACGAAGTCGACGCTCGCATCGCTCGGCAGCGGTTCGCTACGCGGGTCGTGAAAATACGCGTTGGGGACGCCGGTCTCGCGCGCGTAGCGCGCCGCGTGGGCGAGGGCATGCACCGAGATGTCGTAGCCGTGGAACTCGCTGCGCGGGAAGGCCTTCGCCAACTCCAGCAGCGCGACGCCGGTCCCGCAGCCGATGTCCGCGGCGCGCCCGCCGGCCTCCAGGCGTGCGACGACGCCGTCGAGCTGCGGCAGGGCGATGGGTACCAGCATGGTGCGGAACCACGGCGCCAGCAGGCCCTCGATGGCCAGCGCGCCGCTGCACCCGAAGGCGTCGTAGGGCAGCCCGATGCCGGTGCGGAACGACTCGCGCAGCGGCTCGAGGACGACGAACTGCGACTGCAGCTCGGCGAACACCCCGGCGGCATAGGCGGGGCTCTGCGCGTTGGCCAGCACCAGGGCGCCGACCGCCGAGAGCGAGAAGCCGCCGGCGCCGTCGTAGTCGAGCAACTGCGCCGCCGCCTGGCCGCGCAGCCACTCGCGCACCCAGCGCTCGTGCAGGCCGGTGCGCGCCGCCAGCGCCTCGCTGGTCAGGGCGCCGGCGCCGTCGAGGGCGCGGTAGAGGCCGAGGTGGTAGCCGAAGTAGATCATCGCCGAGACGGTCAGGCCGCTCAGGTTGTCGAAGACCCGCTTGGCGTAGGTGTTCAGCTCCTGCTCGAAGTCCTGCATACGGCGTCTCCTACCAGGTCCCGGTGTTGGGCATCGACGACCACGGCTCGGCGGGCGCCAGCGGCGCGCCGCGCTGCAGCAGCTCGATCGAGATGCCGTCGGGCGAGCGCACGAAGGCCATGCGGCCGTCGCGCGGCGGGCGGCTGATGGGGACGCCGTGGTCGACGAGGCGCTGGCAAGCCACGTAGACGTCCTCGACCTCGTAGGCGAGATGGCCGAAATTGCGGCCGCCGCCGTAGGGCGCCGGGTCCCAGTTGTAGGTCAGCTCGACCTGCGCGTCGGGATTCTCCGCGGCGCCGAGAAAGACCAGCGTGTAGCGTCCCGGCGCCACCTCGTGCCGGCGCAGTTCGATGAGGCCCAGCGCCCGGCAGTAGAAAGCCAGCGACGCGTCGAGGTCGGTGACGCGAACCATCGTGTGCAAGTAGCGCATGCGCGGTGTGTACCATCGCGGCATGCAGTCGCCCAGCCGGGATCCCTCGACGCGGGGCGGGATTTCTCCGGGGCGTGGCGCTACACTCCGCCACGATGCTGCTGCGCGATCCCGTTCACGGCGACCTCTCCCTCGGCCCGCGCGAGGCCGCCGTGCTCGACCTGCCGGCCGTGCAGCGCTTGCGCGGCGTCAAGCAGCTCGGCACCGCGTCGTACGTCTACCCCGGCGCGTTGCACACGCGCTTCGACCACTCGCTCGGCGCCAGCGCGCTCGCGCACCGCCTGGTCGCGGCGCTGCGCCGGGCCGGCGTCGCCATCGACGCCGAGGTCGAGGAACTGATCGCCATCGGCACGCTGCTGCACGACGTCACGCACGTGCCGTTCGGGCACACGCTGGAGGACGAGCGTCGCCTCTTCCCGCGCCACGACAAGGGGGCCCGCCTGCAGCGCCTGCTCGACGGCGACCTCGGGGAGGGACTGGCGCGCCTCGGCATCCAAGCGGAGATCGCCGGCCTGCTCGGCGCCGCCCCGAGCGCGCTCCCGGCGTGGGCGTCGGAGATCATCTCCAGCACCATCGACGCCGACCTGCTCGACTACCTGCGCCGCGACGCCTACTTCACCGGGCTGGCGCACGACTACGACGACCGCGTCTTCCGCTACTTCACCGTCGCCGAGGGCCGCCTGGCGCTGGCCATGATGAAGCACGGCATGGATCGTCCCGACGCCCGCTCGGAGGTCATCCAGCTGCTGCGCATGCGCTACTTCCTGACCGAGCGCGTCTATTACCACCACACCAAGGTCGCCGCCGGCGCCATGGTCTCGAAGGCGGTCGAGCTGGCGCTCGACGCCGGCGCGCTGGCGGAAGACGACCTGCTGGCGCTGAACGACTGGACGCTACTCGACCGCCTGCAGCGCGGCGGCGTCGCCGGCGCCGCTACGTTGGCCGAGCGCCTGGCGCGCCGCGCCCTGCTCAAGCGCGGCTACGTCATCTCGGCGCGCAGCGTCGACGCCGCCGCGCGCGCCGCGCTGGTCGGCCTCTTCCACGAAACCCGCGCCGAGCGCCGCGCCGCCGAAGCGCATCTCGCCGCCGCGCTCGGCTGCGCCGCCGGCGAGGTGATCGTCTACTGTCCGGCGCTGACGGTGATGAAGGAAGCCGCCGCGCGCGTCGTCACCAGCCGCGGCCTGCGCGCCCTCAACGACGCCGACGACCCGGCCGGCGCCGAGATCCGCGCCCTCGAGGAACGCTACGCGCAGCTCTGGCGCCTGTACGTCTTCGTCCCCGCCGCCGACGCCGCGCGCGCCGCCGGCCCCGCCGCGGAGTTGTTCGGGTTTGCCAGCGAGCACCAGGTCATCGCCTCGACCTGACTGCGGACGGGCGCCGCCCTCCCGCGGTCCGCATTACCCCAGCCGTGCCAGCAGCGGCGGTCCGAGCACCAGCAGGCCGATGATCGCCGCGCCGATCGCCGCCAGCAGCACGGCGCCGGCGGCGACGTCCTTGGCGTGTTTCACCAACGGGTGGAACTCCGGCGAGGCGACGTCGGCGAGGAATTCGAAGGCGGTGTTGAGCGCCTCTGCGCTCCACACCGCCATCAGGGCGAGGACGATCCAGCACCACTCGCGGCGTGAGATGCCGAGCGCGAAGCCGGCGGCGCACACCGCCAGGCTCGCCGCGGCGTGGATCCAGGCGTTGTGCTGCGAGCGCAGCATCAGCCCGATGCCCGCCAGCGCGTAGGCGAAGGAGCGGACACGGCCGGTGAAGGAGAAGGGGCCTGGGGTCACGGTGGGGCCGGGACCGCCCCAGCGCTGCCGGGGGCGCGCCAGGCGGTATCGCCGGCGGCGCTGGCGAGCGAGGCCTGACCGGCGCCGGCGCGGACGCTGAACTGAGCGCGCTCGCGGTCGTCGTCGGCGTACAGCAGCAGCGCCGGGTCGCCGCGGACCACTGCCAGCAGGGCGCGCAGGGCACCGCGCGGCCCGGTGAAGGCGAGGGCGGGGCCGTCGTGGTTGACGTTGAGGATGGCGCGGCTGCTGTCGCCGTAGAGCACCAGGCCGGGCATGCCCGCGGCGTCCTGACCGAGGATGGCGCGCGGCGCGCCGCCGCCGTCGAGGAAGCTCAGGCCGCTGGCGGCATTGGCGAGGATGCGCACCTTGCCCGCCGCGTCCACCAGCTTGAGCGTGCGGCCCTCGATGACGCCGTCATCGCCGGCGGCGAGCAGCGTCGTGGCGAGCAGCGCCAGGACCAGCGCGACGACGAGCCGCTGCAGACGGCGATGCGCGCGTTCGAGGGCGGCGAGGCGGGGGGCGAGCAGTGCGGGCATCAGATCACCTCGCGTTCCTTCAGCGCCGCGACCTCTTCCCATGAGTAGCCGAGCAGCTCGGTGAGGATCAGCTCGGTGTGTTCGCCGAACTCGGGCGCCGGCAGGCGCACGCTGCCGGGGGTCTCGCTGAGGTGGACGGGCAGGCCGATGACCTCCGTGGGTCCGAAGCGCGGATGGTCGAAGTCGACGATGTAGTCGTTGGCGCGCACCTGGGGATCGTCGGGGAGATCGTCGACGGCGTTGACCTGGCAGAAAATGAAGTCGCCGCCGGCGCGCAGGATGGTCAGCCACTCGGCGAGCGGCTTCGACGCGAAGACCGCATCGAGAATCTCGATCGCCGCCGGCGCGTTGGCGGCGCGGGCGCGCAGATCGGCGAAGCGCTCGTCGATGGCCAGTTCGGGCCGCGCGATGGCGCGGCAGAAGTCGGCCCAGTAGCGATCGGGCTGCAGCATGCCGAGGCAGATCCAGCGTCCGTTCTGGCACTGGTAGTGGTTCCACAATGGGTTGGCCTGGTACTGGCGCGGCATGCGCGGGATGGCGAAGCCCCACATTAGGCGCGCCGACACGCTCAGGCCCTGCAGCGCCATCATGCTGCCGAGGTGCGAGCCGTCCACCGCCTGGCCGACGCCGTAGCGCTCCCGCGCCACCAGGGCGGCGAGCACGCCGTAGGCGAGCATGATGGCGCCCATCTGGTCGGCGATGCCGCCGGCGATGGCCAGCGGCGGCATGTCCGGCTCGCCGGCCGCGTACATGATGCCCGAGCGGGCGAGGCCCAGCTGGTCGAACGAGGGGTCGCCGCTCTCCGGTCCGTGCGGACCGTACCCGGTGGCGGTGGCGTAGATGAGCTTCGGGTTGTGTTTCTTCAGGTCGGCGTACGCGAGCCCGAGCCGCTCGGCGACCCCCTTGCGAAAGTTCTGCACGAACACGTCGGACTGGGCGACGAGCTTGTAGACGATCTCGCGCCCTTCGCCGGTCTTCAGGTCGACGGTCATGCCGCGCTTGTTGCGGTTGTTGGCCTCGAAGTAGAAGTTCGGACGGTCGCCGAGATCGACGCCGCTGAGCTTGGTCATGCCGCGGCCGGGATCGCCGCCGACGCGTTCCTCGATCTTGATCACGTCGGCGCCGAGGTCGCCGAGCATCGCCGAGCACACCGGCCCCTGCTGCCATATCGTCCAGTCGATCACGCGGATTCCTTGCAGCGGCATCGGCATCGGCATCCTCCTCGAGAGCGGCGCACTGTAGGGGCGTCTGCCATGCCGGGCAAGCCGCGCGGCGGCGCCGATCATGTCGCATGCGCGTAGCGGCGGCGGGGTTTCTTGTTGACTTCCCGCGCACGCGGGCGTTAGCCAACAAGTAACACAGCAAGATCTACGGGACCTTCCAAACACTTCTGGCACGCATGGGCGCACCGAGGGCCAGACGGTGCGCCGCGGTGCGTGGCACAGGAGGAGTATCGCAATGGACGACACGCGCAGCGGTTTCTGGCATCGATTCCTGACCACCAAGCCCGTTCGCCCTCCGCCGCCGGCGCGCGCCGGGCTGCAGGCGTTTCTCGAGGGCCGGCACGGCGATGCCGAGAAGCTACTCGTCGGCGCGGTGCAGCGGGCCGAGCGGCAGGTGCCCGACTCGCTCGACCTCGCCGGCGTTCTGGTCGATCTCGCCGACCTCTACCGCGCCCAGGCCCGCTGGGGGGAGGCCGAGCCGCTGTTCGTGCGCGCGATCGCGCTGCTCGAGCGCCTGCACGGCGGTGAACACGCGGCGCTGGTCAAGCCGTTGCACAGCCTGGCTCTCGCCTACCGCGCCCAGGGTCAGTACGACCGCGCCGAGCCGTTGTGCCGGCGCGCGCTGGCGATCGCCGAACGCGCGCACGGCGGCGAGCACCCGGCCACGGCGGCGGCGCTGTCGAACCTGCTCACCGTCTACCTGGCGCAGGGGCGGGATGGCGAGGCCGGGCCGCTGTTCAAGCGTTCGGTGGCGATCAAGGAACGCCTGCTCGGTCCGCGGCATCCCGATCTCGCCGGCAGCCTGAGCAACTATGCCGCCTTCCTGCGCAAGACGCGCGCCGACAGCGAAGCTGCCACCTGGGAGGCGCGTGCCCACTCCATCCGCCAGCAGATTGGCCGCCAGCAGATTGGCCGCCAGCAGACTGGGCGGCCACAGACCGGCCGGCAGCAGACCGGCGCCGCGGCGCGTCGTTGACGGAAGAGATTCCCCATGCCTCGGTGTTGAAGAAGCCCATGTCCCGACTGCTTCGCCTACTCGCCGCCGTCGGTGCAGCCGCCCTGGTGGTGCTGGCGCTGTGGCAGTTGCCGCAGTGGCAGACGGCGGCGTGGGCCGCCTTCCTGGCGCCGAAGGAGCTGCTCGAGCTGCAGAATCAGCTGCGTCATACGATCGCGATGTTGCTCGGCATCGGCGCCATCCTGATCGTCCTGGCGCTGTTGTGGCGGCGCGTCGCGACGAGCGAGCGGGCGGCCTTCGACGCGGTGCGGCTGGCCGAAGAGACGCAGCGTCGCGAGCGCTTCGTGCGCGCTGTCGGCCAGCTCGCCGACGAGCGACTCGAGGTCCGGCTGGGCGCGATCTACGCCCTCGAGCAGGTCGCCGCCGAGTCGACCGCGCAACTGCAGCCGGCGATCGAGGTGCTCTGCGCCTATGTGCGCGAGCACGCCGCCTGGCAGGCCGACACGCCGCCGCCGTCGCGCTTGGCGACCGACATCCAGGCGGTGCTGACGGTGCTCGGGCGCCGGCCGGCCCCGAGCGCCGACGTGGCACCGGTGCGGCTCGATCTGCGCCGCACCGACCTGCGCGGCGCCGACCTGAACGGCGTACATCTCGAACACGCTAACCTCTTCGAGGCGCATCTCGAGAGCGCGACGCTGCAGGCGGCGCGGCTGGCCGGGGCCGATCTGCGCGGCGCGCGGCTCGACAACGCCGATCTGGTCGAGGCCGATCTGCGCGGCGCCGATCTGCGCGAGGCGCACCTCGACGGCGCCTACATGGTCGAGGCGCACCTCGAAGGCGCCGACCTCGGCGGCGCGCATCTGGCCGGCGCGTATCTCGGCGGCGCCCACCTGCAGGGCGCGGATCTGGGCGGGGCGCAGCTCGACGGTGCCTACATGTACAAAGCCAACCTCGAGGGCGCGTCGCTGCATGCGGCGCGCGTGGTGAGCACCATCGGCGTACACCGCGACGAGCGCGAACGCATCAACCGCACGGCGGCGGAAGAGCCCAAGCCGGCGGCGCCGCCGGTCCGCCCCACCCTGGTCCGCCAGGCGCGGCGCTGAGCGCGGCGCCGGCGGCAGCCGCGCCCTCCCCTGGGGCGCAGCGGCCACCGCGTGCACATCCCCGCTTGTGACCCTCCCGGGGCTCGGATAGCTTCCGCGCGTCCATGGTGCTGACGCCGGCGCGCAACGAGCGCAACGTCCTGCTGCTCACCGGCGTCGGGCACTTCACCACCCACTTCTTCGAGCTCATGTTCCCGACGCTGGCGGTGGCGCTGGCGCGACAGAGCGAGTTGCCGCTCGACGACGTGCTCACCTGGAGCTTCGCCGGCTACCTGCTGTTCGGCCTCGGCGGGCTGCCGTTCGGCATGCTTGCCGACCGCATCGGGTCGCGCCTGCTGCTGCTCGTCGCGCTGTTTGGTCTCGGCGTCTCGGCGCTGGCGGCGAGCGAGGTCACCTCGCCGCGCGCCCTGACCGTGTGCCTGGCGGTGATGGGCGGCTTCGCCAGCATCTACCACCCGGTCGGAATCGGGCTGATCTCGCGCACCATCGACGCGCGCGGTCGAGCCCTCGGCGTCAACGGGCTGTTCGGCAGCGCCGGCATCGCGCTGACGCCAGTCGTCACCGCGGCGCTCAGCGAGGCCGTCGGCTGGCAGGAGACCTACCGCATCGTCGGCTACGCGATGTGCGCCGTCGCCGTCGCCTGCGCCTTTCTCCAGGTGCAGGAGCCATTGTACGCGGTCGCCGCCGACGTCGCGCCGTCGCAGCCGTTCGTCTGGCGCCCATTGATCGTCCTGCTCGCCGCCGCCACCCTCGCCGGGGTCAGCTATCGCGGCAACACGCTGGTGCAGCCGGGCTACTTCGCGGCGCACGTCAGCGCGGTGTGGTACGGCGCCGCGACCTCGGCCGCTTACCTGCTCGGCACCGTCGGCCAGTACGCCGGCGGACTGCTCGCCGATCGCCGCGACCTGCGCCGGCTGTATCTGACCTTCCACGCCTGCAGCCTGCCCGGCCTGCTCGCCATGATCCTGCTCGGCGGCGTGCCGCTGGTCGCCGCCGCGGCCATCTTCGTCTTCTTCAGCCTCGGCATGCAGCCGATCGAGAATACCCTGCTGGCGCACTACACGCCGGCGCGCTGGCGGGCGACCATCTTCGGCGTCAAAGCGACCGGCGTCTTCGGCATCGGCTCGCTGGCGGTGTGGCTGGTGCGCTGGGCCGACGGCGTCGGCGGGCTGTCGTTCGTCCTCCTCTGCCTGGCCGGCGTGGTCGCCCTCGTCATCGGCTGCGCCGCCGTCCTGCTGGCCCTGCCGGACGGCGGCACCACCACGCCGGCGCGCGGCGGCGCTGCCGCCAGCCAGCGGACGACGCCCGGCGCGGCACGCGGCGAACTGCTGTCGCCCGAGATCGGGCCGCTGCGGCCATGAGGCTCCTCCTCGTGCGCCACGGCGAGACCGCCGGCCAATCGAGCATCCGCTACTATGGGTCCACCGACGTGCCACTCAGCCGCCTCGGCGAGGAACAGCTGCGCCGCGCCGGCGCGGCACTGGCCGGCGAGCGCTTCGCCGCGGTGTACACCAGTCGCCTGCGGCGCGCCCGCCTCGGCGCCGTGCTGGTGACGCGCGGCGCGCATCCGGCGCACCCGGTAGCGGCGCTCGACGAGGTCTGCTTCGGGCGCTGGGAGGGCCTGACGCGGGAGGAGATCGCGGCGCGCGACCCGCACCACTTCGCGCAGTGGCAGGCCGATCCCGAGCGCTTCGTGTACCCGGAGGGCGAGTGTCGCCAGGCATTTCAGCGCCGTGTCGCGACAGCGTTGCGTCGGCTTCTGACGCCGCCGGCGGATGCGACGGTGTTGCTGGTGGTGCATCGCGGCGTCATCGCCGTCGCCTTGGCCGAGTTGCTCGACCTGCCGGCGGCGGCGCGGCGGGATCTCGAGATCGGGCTCGGCTCCATCCACGAGCTGGCGCACGACGGCACCGCCTGGCGCGCCGTGCACCTCAACGTCGTCGCCCATCTCGCCGGCCTCGAGGCGGCGACATGAGCCGGCTGTTCGGCGGCGCGGCGGCGCGCGACCGGCGCCTCGGGCGCTCGGCCGAGCGGCTGCGCGGGCTGTCGCTGTCGCCGATCAAGGACGTCGAGCTGCAGGCCAGCCGCATCCCCGGCGTCGTCTCGCTGGCCCAGGGCATCCCGAGCTTCGACACGCCCGAGCCGATCAAGCGCTTCGCCATTCAGCGGATGGAGGAGGGCGCCTGCGCGCGCTACTCGGTCAGCCCCGGCCTGCCGGTGTTGCGTGAGGCGATCGCCGACGCGCTGGCGCAGGACGGTATGCCTTACGACCCGGATCGCGAGATCCTGGTCACCGTCGGCTCGATCGAAGCCATCGCCGCGACGCTGCTGGCGACCATCGATGAGGGCGACGAGGTGCTGGTGGTCTCGCCCACGTACGCCTCGTACCTGCCGGCGATCCGTCTCGCCGGCGGCGTGCCGCGCTGGGTGCCGCTGAACGAGGACGCGCACTTCGACCTCGACCCCGACGCCATCGCCGGCGCCGCCGGGCGCAAGACGCGGGCGCTGTTGCTGTGCAACCCCAACAACCCGACCGGCACCGTCTTCTCCCGCGCCCAGACCGAGCGCATGCTGCGCGTCGCGGCGGAGCACGACCTGCTGGTCATCACCGACGAGGTGTACAAGGACTTCGTGTACGGCGACGAGCCGATCTTCAGCGCCGCCATGGATCCGGCGGCGCGCGAGCGCGTCATCCGCGTCTGCTCGTTCTCCAAGGCCTACGGCATGACCGGCTGGCGGGTCGGCTTCCTGCACGGCCCAGCCGAGCGCGTCGCCGACGTCCTGACGGTGCATGATGCATTGGTCACCTGCGCGCCGGTGATCTCGCAGTACGCGGCCCTGGCGGCGCTCGAACAGGGCGCGCCGTTCATCGCCGAGTTCGCGGCCGAGTTCCGCCGCCGCCGCGACCACGTCGTCGAGCGCCTCGATGCGCTGTCGCACGTCTTCGACTATCAGAAGCCCAACGCCTCGTACTTCGCCTTTCCGCGCGTCAAGGACACGGTGCCACTGGCACGCAACTCGACCCGTCTCGCCGCCGCCCTGCTGGCCGAGGCGCGCGTCGCGTTGGTGCCAGGCGTCGCCTTCGGACCGAGCGGCGAGGCGCACCTGCGCCTGTGCTACGCGCGCCCGGCGGCGGACGTCGACCTCGCCTTCGACCGCCTCGACGCCTGGTTCGGCGGCCGACCCTCGCGCGGCGTCGTCGCCGTGCCGGCCAGCCTGCCGGTCGCGGGTGCGGCGCGCGCGCTGCACCCGCTGCGCGATCGCGGCGTCGCGTTGCTGCGCCACCTGGCGCGTGTCCGCCTCGTCCGGACGCGGCCGCGCGTCGTCGCCATCACCGGCAGTCAGGGTCAGACCGTGCTCAAGCGCGCCTGCACCGACCTGCTGGCGCGCCGCTTCCGCGTCCGCGCCAACCCGCTGTCGTACAACACTGCCATCGGCCTGCCGTTGGCGGTGCTCGATCTGGAGATCGACACCCGCGATCCGCTCGCCGTCGTCGCCGCCTTCGGGCGCGCCGCCTGGGCGGCCTATGGACCGCGCGAGGAACTCGACGTCCTGGTCCTCGAGCTCGGCGTGCGCCGCGCCGGCGACATGCGTGCCCACCTCGAGATCGCGCGCCCCGATGTGGTGCTGGTGACGCCGGTGACCGCCAGCTACCGCGATGATTTCGACGGCATCGCCACCATGCGCGAGGAGATCGCCCTGCTCTGCCGCGACGCCGCCGACCGCGGCGCCGCGGTGCGCCTGTGCGCCGACGACCCGCTGCTCGCCGCCCTGGCGACCGAGATCGCCGGCGCCGCCACCTTCTCCGCCGCCGAGCTGTCGGCACCCGACTTCCCGCCCGTGCGCCGCGACGTCGTCGGTGCCAGCGGCCAGCGCGCCGTCGCCGCCGCGGTGCACGCGGCCCGCGCACTCGGCATGTTGGAAGCCGAGATCGCCGCCTGGCTGGCGCAGGGCTGAGGCCCGCGATCGCCCGCAGCGCGCTGCGCGGCGGGCGATGCGGCGGAGCCCCTCAGGCCCGCTGCCGCCAGAGCAGCCAGGCCGGCACCGCGGTCGTGCCGAGGGCGATGACGCAGTACCCGACGAAGGCCCAGGCGCCGTCGCGGCGCAGCGCGGTGGCGTCGGTGGCCGACGAGACCATGCCGCCGACGCGCTGCAGTTCCTCGGGGTTGGTCGCCGTCCAGGTGATGAGATTGATGGCGACGTAGGCCGCGTACACGGTGATCAGCGGCAACGCCCAGCGCCCACCGCGCCAGAGGGCGATGCCGGTGGCCAGCATGAACGCGCCGATCAGCGCCGCCGGCACGACGACGGCGTCGCCGCGTAGGATCTGCCCGAAGACGACCAGCGTCGCGCCGTCGCCCTGCAACAGCTTGGCGAAGTTGGTCAGTGCGCGCAGCGCGATCAGCGCGGCGCAGAGGCGGATGAAGAGCGTCATCGGCAGGCTCCTTACGATGACCCAAGGACGCGAGTCAGACAAGTGGCGCGGCGCGCCATACGATTCTCAGCTCACCGCAGGGACATGCCGGGTTGCGTCCGCCGCCGGCGGCCGGTAGCTCGTCCCGATCACAGGAGGACTCCCCATGCGTCATGCGCTCACCACCTTCGCCGCCGCCCTCGTCCTGTTCACCGCCGCCGCGGTCCAGGCCGGCGGCGACTGGAACGATTCCCAGGTCGCCTGGCAGACCTACGACGCCGGCCTGGCGGCGGCCAAAAAAGAGAAGAAGCCGATGGTTCTCATCTTCTACACAGAGTGGTGCCCGCACTGCACCAACTACAGCAAGGTCTTCCACGATCCGGCGGTGGTGGCGCAGGCGAAGGACTTCGTCATGATCCGGCTCGATGCCGACAAGAACAAGGAACTGGCGCAGAAGTTCGCCATCGACGGCGGCTACATCCCGCGCACGTTCTTCCTGTCGTCGGCGGGGACGCTCGATCCGTCCATTCACGCGCCGCGCGAGCAGTTCAAGTACTTCTACGACGAGAAGAACCCGGCCTCGATCCTGGCGGCGATGACCGCGGCGCAAGCGAAGTTGAACTGACGGAAGGGGACGTTGGGGCGAAACGGGCACTTCCGCCTCGGAAGTGCCCGTTTCGCCCCAACGTCCCCTTCCCCTGCATCATCCCTGGCTGAGGTAGATCGGCGACGACCAGGCGCGTTCCTCGTTCTGGGTCAGGCAGTCGTCGTCGTACGGCGTGCGGTAGTCGCCGAAGCACGGGTTGACCTTCACGCAGGCGCCGGTGGCGTCGTACTCGCAGCGCAGGCCGCCGGCGTTGACGGCGTCGGTGGGCTCCTGGATGGCGCGCACGTAGTACGTCGCGTCGCGGCCGGCGACGGTGTAGTCCGGGTCCTCGAATTCAATCGCGCAGCCGTCGGCCTCAGGCGCGCACTCGAAGCGCCGCCACGGATCCTCGATCAGCGCCGCGACGGGTTCGCCCTTCACCTTCTGCGGCCGCACGCGCACGACCTCGATCCGCGTGATGAGCCGCCGCTCGTCGCTCGGGTTGTAGCACTCGCCGTGGCACAGCTTCTCGAGGCGCTCCTGCGATACCGTCTTGGTAGTGTACTCGGGGCAGCCGGGCAGTTGCTTGAAGGCGCCGGCGGCGCGGACGCGGAAGCGCGGCGCCTGCGTCATCGCCACGTCGCTGCCCATCGGCGCCTCGCCGCGCGGGCCGTTCAGCAGGTCGAACCACAGCAGGATGCGCTCGCCGCTGGTGCCGTAGACGTTGCGCGCCTTCAGGGCGTCCCAGATCGCTTCGCGGTCGCGTCCGGCGCTGTGCACCGCCACCAGGCCGCCGGTCATGAAGAACGACGCCTGACGTTCGAGGTCGACGAGCTGGAAGCCCCGGATGCCGCGCGCCACGGTCGGATCGAAGGGCACCGACTCCGGCGTCGCCTCCGCCGGCGCGCCGAACAGCCGCTTGAACCAGGCCGCGTCGCGCGGTCCGGCGGCCTCGGTGATGCGGCGTCGGGTGATCTCCTTGTAGCCCGTGCCCGGCCGGGCGGTGTGGTTGTCGCTCGAGGCGATGTAGCCGAACTTGAAGCGGCGCGGGTCGCCGCCGGGGCCGTCGAAGTTGCTGATCGCGGCGATGTATTGGCTGGAGCTGCGCGGCCGGTAGTTGAACGCCGGGTTGAAGCAGTCGCGGCAGTGCCCGCAGTCCTTCCAGTCGTCGATCGTGCTGCCCGGCACGGTGACGCGTCCGGCGACGCCCGCTTTCAGGTAGTTGAGCCTGGCCGTCGCCGCGCGCGCCTCGCACGCGTCGGCTGGCGTGTCGCCGCAGCGTGCACGGATGATCTCGCCCGCCTGCCAGCAGCACGGCAGGTAGTCCGCCGTCGGCTCCGGGCAGGTTGGGGCGCCGTCGGCGTCGAACAGCACGTCGTTCCAGGCGCGGAACTCCTCGGAATTGCCGTGCCCTGAGTAGATCTCGATCAGCGACTGCTTGTCGGGGTCGTGCATGGCCCCCTTGAGCTGCTTGTCCCAGGCGCTGCCCGGCGGCGTGTACAGGCCCCAGGTGGTGCCGTGCGGGATGACGAAGGTGTCGAAGCCCCACTGTGACAGCTTCTCGAAGAGCGCATCGGGGGTCTGCGCCGACTCGTGGCAGTCGGCCGGCAGCTGGCGCGAATCGACCCCCTCCGGGCACATCGGCGCGGCGCGCAGCTCTTCCTGGTAGGCACCGAAGTCGAAGTAGCGCTGCCGGTTCGGCCAGTCGAAGAGCGGCAACTGGATGCCCTGCCAGAACGGCGCTGGCGCGCGCAGGGCGCCGACCAGTTGCGGGCTGAGGGCGCTGATCGGCCGCGCCGGTACCTGATCGTCGCCGAGATCCCGGAAGATGACGTTCTTGTGCCCGTAGTGATCGGCCGGCGTCTGACCGACCTGGGTCCATTCCCAGCCGAGGTACGCGACGACGTCCGGATTCTTCGGGTCGCCGGCCAGGGCGTTGCACTGGCGAATCGACTCCTTCGTCTCCTTCCAGTGGCGCGGCGAGATGCCTTCGGCGTGGTCGTTGATGCTCCAGAAGTCGAGGTCGGAACAGAAGCGCGCATAGTCGCAGGCGTCCGCCGGCGGATGCGCGCCCTCGCCATTGAGCATCGGCAGGCTGCGCATGAACGCGTCGGGCGAGAAGGTGGTGTGCACGTGCAGATCGCCGAAGAGGATCTGCGTGTCGGGCGCCGCCCCTGGCGCCAACTCGGCCAGCACCTCGCGCTGCGTCGTCGTGCGTGCCTCGACCACCGCTTTCGGCAGCGCCGCCTGGGTGATGTCGCCGGGGCCGAGGTGTTCGCCGCGGCAACCGGCGAGGACGAACGCGAGACAGAGCAGAGAATGGAATCTCATCTTCGACCCCCAGGAAAGACGGGCTTCAACGCAGCGACGCAGGGTGGCCGAGGGGTCCGCTCCCCTCCGCCAGACGCTGGGCCTCTGTGTCCCGGTGGTGAAGAAAAATCAAACCAACGGCGGCTTCGGGGGGTCCAGTGACTCGATGTGCAGCGGCGGCGGCTCCATGGCGACGAGGTATTCGAACTGGGCGCGGAAGTCGGCCAGGGACAGCCCGGCGGTGGCGGCGAACCGCGCCAGTTCATGCGGATCCTCGAAGTCGTCGCGGCGCAAGCGCAGCATGTAGCGGCGGGCGATGGCGTAGCGGGCGGAGAGGATATCGACGAAGCGCACGCGCGTCTTGCCGGTGACCGGGTCGAGCATCTCGCTGAAGGGAATCGGCACGAAGTGGCCGCCCTGCATCGACACCATGGCGGCGTGGCCGCCGGCGATGAGGTACTTGGCGGCGCAGTAGCCGAGGTCGCGGCAGTACTCCATGTCGTAGGGGATGGGGTCGGCACAGCGCAGCTCGTAGCCGATGTTCTTCGCCACCACGGTCGCCTTCAGGGCGAACTCGCGCAGACGCTCCTGCACGGCGCGCTTGAGAATCTCGCCGATGTCGACCTCGGCGATGCGCCGGTTGCCGTGCGCGTCGCGCTCGACGTCCTCGAGCTGCGCCAGGTCGGCGGGGCGGATGCCCTCGACGACGCCCTCGGCGACGACCGCGACGCCGTGCCGCTGGCCGAGGCTGAGGCGCTTGATGATGGCGCCGACCAGCGTGTCGACGATCGCCTTGAAGGGAATGTTACGGTTGCCGAACTCCTCCGGAATCAGCGTCAACGTCGCGCCGGCCGACTTGCCCATGCCGAGCGCCAGATGGCCGGCCTTGCGGCCCATGGCGATGACGAAGTACCAGCGCGACGTCGTATGGGCGTCGACCATCAGATTCTTGATGATCTCGGCGCCGATATGTCGCGCGGTCTGGAAGCCGAAGGTGTCGATGTTGAAGGGCAGATCGAGGTCGTTGTCGATCGTCTTCGGCACATGCACGACGTGAATGCGGCCGGCCGACTGTTCCTCGAGCTTCATCGCCGAAAAGGCCGTGTCGTCGCCGCCGATGGTGATCAGCTGGGCGACGTTCAGCCGCAGGAGCGAGATGACAGTGTTCTCGAGCAGCTGCGCGTCGGTGGTCGGGTTGGCGCGCGAGATGCCGATGAACGAGCCGCCGCGGAAGTGGATGCGGCTCACCGCCTCGATGGTGAGCGGTCGCACGTGCTCGACGTTGCCGTGCATGATCCACTCGAAGCCGTCTTCGACGCCGAGCACGTCGACGCCCTCGAGTACCGAGCGGATGGTCGCCGCGCCGATGACGCTGTTGATGCCCGGCGCCGGCCCGCCACCGACGAGAAGAGCGAGGTTCTTGCGTTGGCTCATACGTGCTTCTCCCGTCCGCTCGCGCCGCCGTCAAGTACTGTCGCCGCGCGACGAGCCATGCCTCGTACTGCGCACGCTCCCGATTCATCTGCGCGATGGCCGCGCACCACGTCGGCCACCACGCCTTCGTCTGCCGTCGCTGCCAGGGCGGATCGCTCAATCGGCGCATGCATCGGCAGCTCGACGCGGCGCCGGTGCGCTTCTGCGAGGGCTGCGGCGTCGCGGTTGCCGTGCCCGGCCGGTGGTCGGGGCACGGCTCGAGTCCGAGAATCCAGTAGCTTGGGGGACTGTAACTTGGGACTAGTGCAGCGCCGTCGAGATACGTTCAAGATGCCGATGGTGCCAGCCTGCAAGCAGCCGGGCAGGTTTGGGCTCCTTGAGCACGATCAGGTTGAGGCCATCTGGACGACGCTGCACTAGCCATGTCGCCCGCGCCGTGGTGGCGCGCGCGCACGCAAATCAGCGGATTCTTCGGTGCGACGGTTCTGATGTTCCTGGCGACGCCGGCGGCGGGGGTGGTGCGGCTCGAACCGCAGGCGGAGTCCGCCACTGCGACGGGCGAGGCGACGCAGGTATGCGTCCGCCTCAACAGCGGCGGCGCCAGCGTCGGGGCGACGGAGCATGTGCTGTCCTACGACGGCACCTGCGCCGACCTGCCGAGCGCCTCGGATTGCGAGATCATCGCCGGCCCGGGCCGGGACAACCTCGAGGCAATCTTCTTCCCGCGCAGCGACGTGGCGTACGCGGTGCCCGTCCAGACGGAGGACGGACCGATAGAGCCGATCCCCGGCGGCGACCTTTACTGTTGCACGTTCATCGCCGAGGCCGCGCCCGGGCAGTGTTGCGAGGTCACGGTCTACGACGTGAGCGCCACCGACCTGGCAGGCGAGCCGCTGGACGCCCAGGGTGGCAGCACCCAGCTCTGCGTCGACGCGAGTGGGGCCGACGACGATGCCTGTCAGGTCGCGCCGCCACGCCGCAGTGCCGTCGAGGTGCTGGTCGCCGGTGTCGTTCTGTGGCTGGTCGCCCGTCGCCGCCGCGCTGCCTGATCTCACCCTGACCGACCGTCCGGCGCGGTGGCGGGCGCGGCCGGTGCGGCGCGCCGGCCCCCTTTCGCCGCGCCGTGCCGATGTGCGCATCTGTCGCGGGAGATGAGGGCATGACGGAGCGGCTGACGGGTGCCGCGGCGAGGCTGGCGGAGACGCTGCTCGGGCCGCCCGAGTTCACGCGGGTCGAGATCGCGGCGGCAGCCGGCATCGAGGTCGCGCACGCCCGCCGGCTCTGGCAGGGCCTCGGCTTCCCGCCGGTGGCCGACGACGCGCGCGTCTTCTCGCGCGCCGACGGCGAGGTGTTGGTGGCGGTGCGGGCGCTGCTCGACGAGCGCGGCACGCCGGAAGCGCTCACCGTGCAGCAGGCACGCGTCATCGGCCAGGCGCTGGCGCGCGTCGCCGACGCGCAGGTCACGGCGACGCTCGACAACGCCCTGGCGCATCGCGGCGGCGAGAGCGCCGACGGCGCCGCGCTCGAAGCCGCCCTGCAGGCGATCGAGGCGCAGTTGCCGACCTTCGAGGGCTTCGTGCGTCATGCCTGGCGCCGCCACCTGGTGGCCGCCGTGCTGCGCCTGGCCGCCGCGCCGGCGGCCGGCGATCGCGTCTGCGTCATCGGTTTCGCCGACCTGGCCGGATTCACCCCGCTGAGCAGCTCGCTCGATTCCGCCGAGCTGGCGGCGGCGGTCGATCGCTTCGAGGCAGTCGCCTACGAACACATCCTCGGCGGCGGCGGCCGGGTGGTGAAGACGATCGGCGACGAGGTGATGTTCGCGGCCGACGAGCCAGCGGCCGCCGCGGCCATCGCGCTCGCCCTGGCCGAGGCGTACACCCGCGACCCCGATCTGCCCGAGGCGCGGCTCGGGCTGGCCTTCGGCCCGGTCGTGGCGTGGGAGGGCGACCTGTTCGGCCCGACCGTCAACCTCGCCAGCCGGTTGGTGAATTTCGCCCGCCCGGGCACGGTGTTGCTCGCGGAAGACCTCGGCGCGGCGCTGCACGACCTGCCGGCCTTCACGCTGCGCCACCTGCGTCCGGTCAAGCTCAAGGGCATCGGCGCCGTACGCGCCTGGGTGCTGCGGCGCGGCGCCGCCGATCCACCGGCCGACGGTGGCGAGCGTTAGGGCACCGACGGGGACGGCTGCTGCGCGGTCGAGGGGAGGAGAAGGTCCTCCAGGAAGAACGCCGCCAGCTCGGCGCGGCCGGCGAGGCCGGATTTGGCGTACACGGCCAGCGCCTGCTGGCGGACGGTGCGCTCGCTCGTTCCGCGCACCGGCGCGATCTCCTTGAAGCTCAGCCCCTTCAGTAACAGGAAGGCGACCTCTTTCTCGGCGGGCGTGAGGCGCCAGGCCTCGAGCTGCTGGTCGATGGCATGCGACAGGCCCTGCACAGTTGAGCGTGCCGCGCGCGCCACAGGGCGGCCTCCGCATGCGCGCGGTCGAGCGACCGGCCGACGTCCGAGAGCTGGCGGCGGAGTCGAAAATAACGGGCCCACAGCCACCCCACGCCGAGGAGCGCGGCGACGACCGCCAGCAGCTCGAGGCCCAGGTGGGACGCCGACGCCCCGCTGCCCGAGTCGGCGAGGATATCGGCCAGGGTCAGCCCGGCGACGGTCGCCAGGATCAGGGTGACCATCAACCGTTCGGCGGCGGAGAGCGCCCCCCCGCTGTCATCCGTCATGTGCCGGATATGCCTCAGCCGGCACCCCAAGTCATGTGACGGATGGTCGGCGGCGCCGCGCGATGCCACTCGGGGGAAAAGGAGAATACATCGTGATGTTCGATCTCAACGCCGCACAGGTCCACTTGGCCGTGAATCATCTGCCCGTATTCGCCGTGTTGCTGGCCTTGGCGACACTGGCGTTCGCCGCCGCCACCCAGCGGGCGAGCGCTCGCAACCTCGGCCTCGGCCTGCTGGTAGGGGCCGCCGTCGCCGCCCTACCGGCCTACTTCAGCGGCGAGGGGGCCGAAGAGATCGTCGAGGACCGTCCCGGGGTGACCGAGGCCCTCATCGAGAACCATGAGGAGGCCGCCGACCGTGCCCTGGCGGTGACGCTGGCCGCCGGCCTCATCGCCGCCGCCGCCCTCGTCGCGGTGCGCGTCCGACGCGAGCGGGCGACACGCATCCTCTTCGCCGTCGCCCTGGTTGCCGCGCTGGCGTCGGCAGGCATGATGGCGCAGGTGGCGCATCTGGGTGGGCAGATCCGCCATGACGAGATCCGTCCGCAAGGTGCGGCCGGCGCATCGAACCGGGTCGCCCACGCCGGTGCGAAGGCGGACGATGATGACTGAGGCGGAACGCAGCGGTACCGGCTCGCGGCCATCGACATCGCCCGGCTCGTTCGCGCCGTCGGCAACGCGCTCGCCGCATGGCCGACGACCGGCTGAGCGCGGCGGGCGGTCGCGGCGGCGTTCGTTCGAGCGGCGTGTGGCGTGCACTCAGGCGCCGCAGCCGCGCAGGGCGTTGCCGATACCCGCCACCAGCTCATCGACGGTCACGCCGCCGTCGCGATCGCGGTCGAGGGCGTCGCAGCGCCCCAGGGGCGTGCGCTCGAGCAGGACGTTGACGCCGATCAGCAGCTCGTCGACGAGGACGAGACCGTCGGCATCGCAGTCGCCCGCGCAGCGTCCACGCAGATAGGCGTCGCCCTGCCGGGCGGCGATCGTCACCAGGTCGCCCATGGCCAGACTCGCATCGGCGAGGTGCAGGCCCCAGTCCGGCGTCAGGTCGCCGCCGATGTCGTCGATGCGCGCATCGGTCGGGTCGCCATTCACCGTGATCGCCAGATAGGTGTACCCGTTGTGCTCGCGGCACTCCGCGTCGAGCAGGCGCGGCAGGGCGACGAACGGCGTCGTGATCGATACGCCGAGGCTTGGGTCGACCCAGGGCGGCGGCGGCGGCGGCGGGCCGAGCGGTAGGCCGCGGCCGCTGCTCGGGAAGTACGGGTGGAGGGCCGTCGTGCCGCTCGCCAACTGTGCCGGATTGGTGCAGGCGGCTTTCCACCCCGGCTGCAACGAACGGCCGAAGCGGCTGTTCTCCGGTGGCGGCGCCGTGGCGCGGAAGGACGCGTAGCTGATGACACACCCAGTATCCTCGCCGCGGCGGCAGAGCGGGATATTGGCGAGGCTGCCGCCGACGTCGGCGCCGTCCGGCACCTGAAAACTGGTTCCCAGCAGCACGGCCGAGACCAGTCGTGCGCGCAGCACCGGGTTGGCGTCGATCTCGTTGCGGATGAGCGTGATCAGCCGGCCGGCGCCCTGCGAATGGCCGATGAGCAGGACGCCGCGGCCGCCGTTGTCGTTGGCGACGTAATGCTTCCACGCGTCGAGCACGTCGGCGTCGGCGAGGGCTGAGTCGGCGGGGATGGGTGCACCGCCGAGCGCCGCGACCAGGGCGGTCAGCGTGATCTGCCGATAGACGGGGGCGAAGACGCGACAGACCGAGCCGAGGCGCGCCGCCTGCTGCCGGGTGACGTAGATCTCTTCGGCCGCAGCGGGGATCAGGTCGCTGTTGCCCGACATGTCGGTGGAGATGGTCGGGTAGAGGTAGAAACAGTCGAAGGCCGGGGTCGGCGTTGGTGCCCACACTTCGACTGTCGTCTCGCCGCTCTCCGCGACGACGGTGGCCGCGAGATCAGCGTCGCAGGGGTCCAGCGTGTCGGGGTGACAGACCCAGTGCGCGGGATCCTCATATACCGCGCTGTGGTAGCCCGGATACGGATTGATCGGCGCGGCCCCGACCGTCGCGGCCGGGATCAGCGCGGCCGGGATCAGCGCGGCGAGGATCATGCAAAGGCCCGGCGCCGGCCGCGCCCATCCTGGATGTGTCATGGTGGATTGATACCGAAGGACGACGGTCGGCTGCAACTCGGGTGGACATCGCCGCCGGCTTCAGCGAAGGACAGCGCCATGCGCGCCCTTCGCCTGACGGTCACGCTGCTCGGTGCCGCCTTCGCGCTGCAGGGTCTCGCGTGGCTCATCGATCCGCAACGCGCCGCCGCCGGGCTCGACATGGCGCTGCTCGACGGCCTCGGCCGCAGTACACAGATCGGCGACTTCGCCTCGTTCTTCTTCACCGCCGGGGTGACGATGCTCATCGGCAGCCGCCCCGGGCGCGCCCGCCTGCTGTACGTGCCCGCCCTGCTCGTGGGCGGCGCCGCCGTCGCGCGCATTGTCGCCTGGGCGCTGCACGGCGCCGCGTTCGCCGCGCTCTTCATCGCCATCGAAGTCGCGGTCACCGCCCTCCTGTTGCAGGCCGCCGCGCGCCTCGACACCCCGTCCTGAGCACGTGCCTGCGCACCGCGCCTGCGCCCGCGCTGCGGCCCCGCCAGCCAGTCCCGCGACCCCGTTCGGGCGTGGGGCGCCGGTCAGAACGGAACGCGGCCGAAGCCAAGCAGCTTGTCGATGCGGCTGAGGACATAGTCGAACGGTCGCACCCGGGCGGGAAAGCCGCCCTTGTTGCCTTCGATGGTGAAGACGATGCCGTCGGCGGCGTGATGCACGAGGCCGATGTGGCCCATCCATCCCGCCGGTTGGCCGCGCCACCAGACGACGATATCGCCCGGCTCGGGCGTGGCGCCGGAGGACAGGTCGTAGGCCCAGCCCTTGCGGCGGAACTGGTCGCGCACGTCGCGCGCCCCGGCGCTGTAGCGGAACGGGACGCCGTCGGCGTGCTGGTCGTAGCACCAGCTGACGAACGCGGCGCACCAGTTGGCGGGCGGCGGCACGAGGCCGTGCAGGTACTTGCGCACCCAGGCGCCGTTGTTGTTGGCGCCCACCTCACGCGCGCCGGCGGCCATCTCGGCGAGCGCCGCCCGCAGCGCGGCGCGGCCGCGCGGGCTGCCGCCGCTGGCGGGCATCTGCGTCAACGCGCCCGTCGCCGGGGTGTTGAGCACGGCTGGGTTGCGCGGGTGGACGAGCGCCCACCAGGTCAGCGGACCGACGATGCCGTCGGCGACGAGTGGCTGGCCGCGCGCGTCGACGTGCCGTGCCTGGAAGCCGAGCACCGCGCGGCGCACGGCGCCGTCAAAGGTCGCACCTTCGCGCTCCAGGTAGCCGCGCGCGCGGAGCAGACGCATCAGTTCGTGCACCGCGGCGCCGCTGGCGCCGAGTCTGATCGTCGGGTGGCTCATGTCTGTCCTCGCTCCTCTGCGGGCCGCGGCGATCTCGCCCCCACTTTCGCCTCGCCCCGCCTTCGCTATAGTCCGGCGATTACCGCATGCCGGACGACTTCATTCACATCGTCGGCGCGACGCACAACAACCTCAAGGGCGTCGACGTCCGCATCCCGCTCAATGCGCTGACCGTCGTCACTGGCGTTTCCGGCTCGGGCAAGTCGAGCCTCGCGTTCGACGTCCTCTACGCCGAGGGGCAGCGCCGGTACGTCGAGAGCTTCTCCGCCTACACGCGGCAGTTTCTCGACCGCATGGACAAGCCGCAGGTCGAACGCATCGACGGCATCCTGCCGGCCATCGCCATCGGCCAGGGCAATACGGTGAAGACCTCGCGCTCGAGCGTCGGTACGATGACCGAGCTGCACGACCACCTGAAGCTGTTGTGGGCGAAGATCGGCATCCTGCACTGCCGCCAGTGCGAACAGCCGGTGACGCGCGCGACGGCCGAATCCGTGGCCGCCGAGCTGCTGGCGCGCGGCGAGGGAACACGCGCGCTCATCACCTTCACGGTGCCGCTGCCGGAGTCGCTACCGTGGAGCGACGTGCGCGCCGGCCTGGTTGCCTCGGGCTTCCGCCGCCTGCTGGTCGACGGCGAGGTGGTCGACGTGGAGGGCGCTGGGGAAGGGGGACGTTGGGGCGAAAGTGACACTTCTCGCGGCGAGAAGTGTCACTTTCGCCCCAACGTCCCCCTTCCCTCCCTTCCCCATTTCCTGACCATCGTCGGCGACCGCGTCGTGGCGCGCCACGAGCACAAGCGCCGCCTGGTGGATTCCATCGAGCAGGCGTTCCACTTCGGCAAGGGCCGCCTGGCGCTGGTGTTCCCCGACGACGGCTTCGCCGCGACGCCGTATAGTGAGGCGCTCGAGTGCGCCCGCTGCCACCTCACCTATCGCGAGCCGAGTCCCAACCTGTTCTCCTTCAACAGTCCGCTCGGCGCCTGCGAGACCTGTCGCGGCTTCGGCCGCGTCGTCGACATCGATCTCGAGCTGATCATCCCCGATCCGCGCAAGTCGCTCGCCGACGGCGCCATCAAGCCGTGGTCGACGCCGTCGACGGAGTGGGAGCGAGACGAGCTGGCGAAGTTCTGCAAGCGGGCCGGCATTGCGATGGACAGCCCGTTCGCGGCACTGAGCGAGGAGCAGCGCCGCCGCGTCATCGACGGCGAGGGCAAGTACTTCGGCCTGCGCGGCTGGTTCAAGTGGCTCGAGGGGCGCACCTACAAAATGCACGTACGCGTCTTTCTGGCGCGCTACCGCAGCTATCGCATCTGCCCCGCCTGCGCCGGCGGTCGCCTGCAGCCCGACGCCCTGCTCTACCGCGTCGGCGGCCGCACCGTCGTCGACGTCAATCGCCTGAGCGTCGCCGACGCCGCGGCCTTCTTCACCGCCCTGCCATTGACGCCGACGCAGGCCGAGATCGCGCAGCTGATCCTCGTCGAGATCCGCCACCGCCTGCGCTACCTGCTCGCCGTCGGGCTCGACTACCTGACGCTCGACCGCCAGTCGCGCACGCTGTCGGGCGGCGAGCTGGCGCGCGTCGATCTCACGCGCGCCGTCGGCTCGTCCCTGGTCAACACCCTCTACATCCTCGACGAGCCCTCGGTCGGGCTGCACCCGCGCGACAGCCAGCGCCTGGTGAAGATCCTCCAGGAGTTGCGTGCCAAGGAGAACACCGTCGTCGTCGTCGAGCACGAGGAGGAGATCATCCGCGAGGCGGATCACATCATCGACCTCGGCCCCGGGGCCGGCGAGCGCGGCGGCGAGATCCTCTTCGCCGGGCCCTACGCGCAACTGCTCGACGACCCCCGCTCGCGCACCGCGCGCTATCTCACCGGTCGCGAGCGCATCGCTTTGCCGGCGCGGCGCCGGCCGCCGCTACGCCACGTCGAGCTGGTGATCCGCGGCGCCCGCTCCAACAATCTCTGCGACATCGACGTGCATGTGCCGCTCGCGCGCCTGGTCTGCGTCACCGGCGTCTCCGGCTCCGGCAAGTCGACGCTGATGGAGGACATCCTCTACCGCGGCCTCGCCAAGCGCCTGGGCAAGTTCGACGGCGTCCCGGGCGAGCACGAGGATATCGAAGGCTGGAACCGCGTCGGCCAGGTGATCCTGGTCGATCAGTCGCCGCTCGGCACGACGCGACGCGCCAACCCGGTCACCTATCTCAAGGCCTTCGATCCCATCCGCGACCTCTTTGCCGCCAGCCCGCTGGCGCGCGTGCGCGGCTTCAGCGCCGCGACCTTCTCGTTCAACGTCGCCGGTGGCCGCTGCGAGACCTGTAGCGGCGAGGGCTACGAGAAGATCGAGATGCAGTTCCTCTCCGACGTCTACGTGACCTGCCCGACGTGCAATGGCGCCCGCTTCCGCGCCGATGTGCTGGAGGTGACGTACCAGGGCCTGTCGGTGCGCGGCGTGCTCGACCTCACCGCCGCCGACGCGCTGCGGTTCTTCGGCGCGTCGTCGGAGATCGCCGCGCGTCTGCAGCCGCTGCTCGACGTCGGCCTGGGCTATCTGCGCCTCGGCCAGCCGCTGACGACGCTCTCGGGCGGCGAGTCGCAGCGCCTCAAGCTCGCCGCCGCTCTCGCCCAGCAGACCAAGGGCCAGGTGCTGTACCTGTTCGACGAGCCGACGGTCGGCCTGCACTTCGCCGACGTCGCGACGCTGCTGGCGGCGCTGCAGGCGCTGGTCGAGCGCGGCCACTCGGTGGTCGTCATCGAGCACAACATGCAGGTCGCCAAGACCGCCGACTGGGTCATCGACCTCGGCCCCGAGGGCGGCGCCGGCGGCGGCCGCCTAGTCGCCGAGGGGACGCCCGAGGATGTCGCCGCCAACCCCGCCTCGCACACCGGCCGCTTTCTGCGCGCCGCGCTCGCCGGGCCGGACGCCGCGGCGCCCGCGCCGGCCGTCTACGAGCCGCCGGCGGCGCGCGACGGCACCGGCGTCATGCGCGTCGTCGGCGCCAACGAGCACAATCTGAAGAACCTCAGCGTCGACCTGCCGCGCGATCAGTTCATCGTCGTCACCGGTCTGTCCGGGTCGGGGAAGTCGACGCTCGCCTTCGATCTCCTCTATGCCGAGGGCCAGCGCCGCTACCTCGACAGCCTGTCCACCTATGCGCGCCAGTACGTGAAGGTGCTGCCGCGCCCCGACGTCGAGCTGCTCGCCGGCGTGCCGGCGACGGTGGCGATCGAGCAGCGCCTGAGCCGCGGGTCGCGCAGATCGACGGTCGCGACGGTGACCGAGATCTACCACTACCTGCGCCTGCTCTACGCCAAGATCGGCGTGCAACACTGCACGCAGTGCGGCGATCCGCTCAGCCCGCTCGATCGCGACCAGATCGCGGCGCGCATCCGCACGCAGTGCAAGGGCGACGAGGTGACGCTGCTGGCGCCGGCGGTGCGTGGCCGCAAGGGCATCTACAAGGAGCTGTTCCAGGCGGCGCGCAAGCTCGGCCTGGGTCAGGCGCGGGTCGACGGCGCGCTGCTGCCCCTGACGCCGTTGCCGGCGCTGGCGCGCTACAAGGAGCACGACATCGACCTCGTCGTCGGCCGCATCGCACTACCGGCGCGGGGCCTGGGCGCGGACGGCGCGGCACCGCTGGCGGAGCTGATCGCCAGCGCGCTGCGGCTCGGCGGCGGCGCCGTCATCGCGCGCGGCGGCGGCGGCGTCGAGAAGCTCTACAGCGAGCGCCTCTACTGCGGCCGCGACGGCATCGGCTACGAGGCGCTCGACCCGCGCCTGTTCTCGTTCAACTCGCGCCAGGGCGCCTGTCCGCAGTGCGACGGCCTCGGCAGCAAGGCCACCGTCGACGTCGACGCGCTCATCCCCGACCCCGCGCAGCCCATCGGCGAGGCGCTGCTCGCGGCGCTGGCGCCCGGCGGTCTGGCGGCGAAACGCGTCGTCAAGGAGGTCGCCAAGCGACACCGCGTGCCGCTGAAGAAGCTGGTCGGCAAGCTGACGGCGAAACAACGCCAGGCGCTGTTCGCCGGGCAGCCCGGCGCGCCGGGGTTGCTGGCGGCGCTCGAGGAGTTGATCGTCGAGGACGAGGAGATTGGCGCGGCCCTGGTGGGCGTCCTCGGCGAGCGCCCATGCCAGGCCTGTGCGGGCACGCGTCTCAACGCGCGGGCGCGCGCGGTGCGGGTCCTCGGCCGCCCGATCACCGAGGTCACCGCCGAAGCGGTCGCCGACGCGCGCCGCAGCCTGATGCGCTGGCGCTTCGACGCCCGCGAGTCCGCCATCGCCGCCAACGTGATGAAGGAGATCCTGCCGCGGCTGCAGTTTCTCGAAGAGGTCGGGCTGCCGTACCTGACCCTCGACCGGCCGGCTGACACGCTGTCCGGTGGCGAGGCGCAGCGCATCCGCCTGGCGGCGCAGCTCGGCTCGAATCTGCGCGGCGTCTGCTACATCCTCGACGAGCCGACCATCGGTCTGCACCCGCGCGACAACGCCATGCTCATCGAGACGCTGGTGGGGCTGAAGAACAAGGGCAACACGCTGGTCGTGGTCGAGCACGACGAGGCGACCATCGCCGCCGCCGACCTGGTCGTCGATCTCGGTCCCGGCGGCGGCGCGCGCGGCGGCGAGTTGGTGGCGATGGGCCCGCCGGCGAGCCTGGCGCAGCAGGAGGGGTCGCTCACCGGCCGCTTCCTCGGCCGCGCCCGGCCGCGTCTTGGTCCGCTGCGCGACGTGTCGCAGAGCCCGCGCCTGACGGTCAGCGGCGCGCGCGAGCACAACCTCAAGAACGTCACCGTCGCGCTGCCGCTCGGCGCCTGGACCTGCGTCACCGGCGTCTCCGGCTCAGGCAAGTCGACGCTGGTGCGCGATGTCCTCTACGCCGGCCTGCGCCGCGCCCTCGGCCTCGCCGGGGGGCGCGTCGGCGCCTTCGCCACGCTCACCGGCCACGCGGCGCTGCAGCGCATCGTCGAAGTCGACCAGACGCCGATCGGGCGTACGCCGCGCTCGACGCCGGCGTCCTATGTGGGCTTCTGGGACGAGTTGCGCCGCCTCTTCGCCATGACCGGCGAAGCGCGCAGCCGCGGCTACACGGCGAGCCGTTTCTCGTTCAACGTCAAGGGCGGCCGCTGCGAGAGCTGCGCCGGGCAGGGGCGCATCAAGATGGAGATGAGCTTCCTGCCCGACGTCTACGTCGCCTGCGACAGCTGCGGCGGCGCCCGCTTCAACGACGAGACGCTGGCCGTGACCTACAATAGCCGCTCGATCGGCGACGTGTTGGCGATGACCATGGAGGAGGCGGCGGCGTTCTTCGCCGCCGTGCCCGGTCTCGTGCAGCCGACGCAGCTGCTGACCGACATCGGCCTCGGCTACCTGACGCTCGGCCAGGGCAGCCACACTCTGTCGGGCGGCGAGGCGCAGCGCATCAAGCTCGCCTACGAACTCGGCAAACCCTCGCGCGACGCGACGCTGTACGTCCTCGACGAGCCGACCACCGGTCTGCACTTCGCCGACATCGAGAAGCTGATCGGCGTCCTGCACCGCCTCATCGATCGCGGCAATACCATCGTCACGATCGAGCACAATCTCGACATCGTCAAGGAAGCCGATTGGATCATCGATCTCGGCCCCGAGGGCGGCGCCGGCGGCGGCGAGGTGGTGGCGATGGGCCCGCCAGCGGCGCTCCTGAAGTCGAAGCGCTCGCACACCGCCAAGTTCCTGCGCGCCTTTCTGACCAGCGGCGCGTAGGCTGCGGAGGCTGCGCCGCGCCGCATCCGACACGGCGTGGCCGCAGTCGTGCCCTCCGCTGGCCGGCGCGCCACCCCCGGTCGTGAACTCATCCTCCAGCCGGGACCGTGGGCATCCAAGCCCGCAGCGCCGCGAGAGCGAGCGCTGCAAGCCGTTCGCCTATGACGAGTTGCTGAAGCGCGACAAGGTGAACCTCGATCTCTTCTGGCTGAAAGACGAGGCGTTGGAGGACTCGGCCAATCTGCCGGCGCCGCCGGTCATCGCGCGCGAGATCGTCGACGACCTGGAGGCGGCGTTGGCGCAGTTCGCGACCATCAGCGACGACTTGGCGGAGTGATCGCGGCGAGCGGCTGGCGCGCTCACGCCTCGCTCGACGCGCGCTCCGAGCTGCGGCGGCGGCGCGTCATGAGCGTCGTCGCGCCGACCGCCAAGAGCAGGCCGGTGGCGAGCACCAGCCCGGCGTGGCTTGCCGCCGGCGCGCCGACCGGAAAGCACTCCGGCGAGCAGAGGTCGTTCGAATCGATGGCGCCGCAGCCGGCGCAGACCTCCGCGCAGGTGCGCCCGGAGCCGACGACAAAAGTACAGAAATCGCCCTGCGGGCACTGCAGACAGCGGCAGCAGCCTTCGCCGGGCTGCGCCGATGCCACGTCCGCCGCCGCCAACCCCAGCGTCAGGGCCAGCAGCATCCCCACGAGCACTCTCGTCCAGCGGCATCGCGTCATGTTCGACTTCCTCCCGCGTCAGCGGCTATCAGAACGTCCCGATAGCGCAACGGCGGTCCCCGTCGGCGCCGGCGGCGGGGTGCTATATTGCTATTGGACACGTGTTCACGTGTAGCGAATGGGAAGGAATCGAGTCGGTACGAGAGAGGAGTTGGCGCATGGCGATCAGGGTCGGCATCAATGGATTCGGGCGCATCGGGCGGATGGTGTTCCGGGCGGCGGTGAAGAACTTTCCGGACATCGAGGTCGTCGGCATCAACGACCTGCTCGAGCCGGAGTATCTGGCCTACATGCTGGCCTATGACTCGGTGCACGGCCGCTTCGACGGCGAGGTCGCCGTCGACGGCACCACGTTGATCGTCAACGGCCGCCGCATTCGCCTCACCGCGGTCAAGGACCCTGCCGAACTCAAGTGGCAGGAGGTCAAGGCGGACATCGTGATCGAGTCGACCGGGCTCTTCCTGACCAAGGAGACCTGCGAGAAGCACCTGGCGGCGGGCGCCAAGAAGGTGATTCAGAGCGCGCCGAGCAAAGACGATACGCCGATGTTCGTCTTCGGCGTCAACCACACGACCTACGCCGGCGAGACGATCATCTCCAACGCCTCCTGCACCACCAACTGTCTGGCGCCGGTGGCCAAGGTGCTGCACGACACCTGGGGCATCAAGCGCGGCCTGATGACGACGGTGCACGCCGCCACGGCGACGCAGAAGACGGTCGACGGTCCGTCGAACAAGGACTGGCGCGGCGGCCGCGGCATTCTGGAGAACATCATTCCGTCGTCGACCGGCGCCGCCAAGGCGGTCGGTAAGGTCATTCCGGAGCTGAACAAGAAGCTCACCGGCATGGCCTTCCGTGTGCCGACCTCGGACGTGTCGGTGGTCGACCTGACCGTCGAACTGAGCAAGCCGGCCACGTACGCGCAGATCTGCGCCGCCATGAAGGCGGCCGCCGAGGGGCCGATGAAGGGCGTGCTCGGCTACACCGAGGACAAGGTCGTGGCGACCGATTTCCGCGGCGAGAGCCGCACCTCGGTCTTCGACGCCGACGCCGGCCTGGCTCTCGACGACACGTTCGTCAAGGTCGTCGCCTGGTACGACAACGAGTGGGGCTACTCGAACAAGGTTCTGGAGATGGTCCGCGTCATCGCCGCCTGAGTGGCGCGCGCCGTCGCCCGCCGCTAAGGCGCGGGCGACGGCGACCGCCGTCACCTTGTACTCCGGGGCGCCGCCGACGACGTCGCGCAGCGGGCTGGTGACCTCATTCACGAACGCCGCGGCGGTGTGAAAGGTCGCGAAGCAGGTCCCCACTGCCAGGCGCGTGTCGAGGCGCAGCGGCAGCACGGCCTCGCCGTGGCGGCTGCGCACGCGCACCCGCTCGCCGGCCGCGAGGCCGAGGTGCGCGGCGTCCGCCGGCGCCATCTCCAGTTGGTCGACGGGGTGCAGGGCCGCGTTGGGCGTGCGCAGGGTCATGGTGCCGGCGTTGAAGTGCCAGAGGGTGCGCCCGGTCGTCAGCAGAAAGGGAAACGCCGCGCTGGTGGTCTCCGACGTCGGTCGGTAGTCGAGCCGCGCCAGCGGGGCGCGCGCGGCGCCGGCGAAACTGTCGCCGTGCAACACCGTCGTGCCGGGGTGATCCTCGGCCGGGCAGGGCCACTGCAGCCCGCCGTGCTCGAGCCGTACCCAGGTGATGCCGTGGCCGGCCGGCCAGATGGCGCGCACCTCCTCCCAGACCGCTTCGGGCGACGCGAAGGCGAAATGGCGCGCGGCGCCGAGGGCGCGGCCGACGTCGCAGAGGATGCGCCAGTCGGGGCGCGACTGGCCCTGCGGCGGGATGGCGCGGCGCACCCGTTGCACGCGGCGCTCGGCGTTCATGAAGGTGCCGTCCTTCTCGAACGACGAACAGGCGGGCAGGAAGACGTGCCCGAACTGGCGCGCCGTCTCGGTCATGAACAGGTCCTGCACGACGACCAGCTCGAGCGCCGCCAGCGCCTGGCGCGTCGCCGCCGCGTGCGCGTTGGTGAGCAGGACATCGTAGCCGATCGCCCACAGCGCCTTCAGGCGGCCGTCGCGCGCCGCGTCCATCATCTCGAGCAGATGCATTCCCGGCCGCGTCGGCGGCGCCACGCCCCACACCGCGGACACGCGCTCGGCCGCGTCGGCGAGCGGCACGCCGCCGGTCAGCTGCGCCGGTTCGCAGCCCATGTGGGCGGCGCCCTGGACGTTGTTCTGGCCGCGCAGTGGGTTGACGCCGGTGCCCGGCTTGCCGAGGTTGCCGGTCAGCAGCGCCAGGTTGACCAGGGCGCGCACGCCGTCGGTGCCCTGCACGTGCTCGGTGACACCGAGTCCGTGCATCGCCAGCGCCGGCGCGCCGCCGGCATACAGCCGCGCCGCGGCGCGAATGTCGGCCGCCGGAACGCCGGTGAGCGGCGCGGCGCGCTGCGGCGTCCACGCGGCGATGAAGGCGCGGAAGTCCGCGAACTCGGCGACGCGCTCGCGCACGAAGGCGGCGTCGACCAGCTCCTCGCTGACGATGACGTGCGCCAGCGCGTTGAGCAGCGGCACGTTGGTGCCGGGCCGCGGCGCCAGATGGCAGGTGGCGATGGCGGCCAGCTCGATGCGGCGCGGGTCGATGACCAGCAGGCGGGCGCCGCGACGCACCGCCTGGCGGATGCGGGCGCCGACGATGGGATGGTTCTCGGTGGGATTGGCGCCGCACACGAGAATGGTGCGCGCCTGCTCGATGTCGTCGAAACTATTGGTGGCGGCGCCGGTGCCGAGTTGCCCTTTCATGGCGGCGGCGCTCGGGGCGTGGCAGACGCGAGCGCAGCAGTCGACGTTGTTGGTGCCGAGCGCCACGCGGGCGAGCTTCTGCGCCAGGTAGTTCTCCTCGTTGGTCGCCCGCGCCGAGCCGAGCACCCCGACCGCGTCCGCGCCGCAGCGCTCGACGATGTCGCGCAGGCGCTCGGCGGTGACGGCAACGGCCTCGTCCCAGCCGACCTCGCGCCAGGCATCGCCCTGGCGCAGCAGCGGCGTCGTGATGCGGTCGGCGGCATGCACGAAGGCGGTGGCGTAGCGCCCCTTGACGCACAGGTGGCCCTTGCTCACCGGCGCCTCGAGCAGCGGCGCGCAGACCACCACCTGCTCGGCGCGCGTCCCGACCGTCAGCTCGCAGCCGGTGCCGCAGTAGGGGCAGGTCGTGCGCGTCCAGCGCTCCGGCGCGCCGTGCTCGTGCACCGCGCGGTCGGCGAGCGCGCCGGTGGGGCAGGTGTCGACACAGGCGCCGCAGCTGACGCACGTGCTGGCGCGCAGCGTCGTGCCCGAATCGGGCACGATGCGGGTGTCTTCGCCGCGGCCGTGGATCTGCCAGACGAACTGGCCCTGCACGTCGTTGCAGATGCGCACGCAGCGAAAGCAGTCGATACAGCGCGCCATGTCGACACGGATGTACGGATGGCTGTCGTCGACCGGGTCGCGCCGCGTGCGCGGGTTCGCGGTCGGCACGATGCCATATGCGCCCAACAGGCGATGGAAGGAGTGGTCCGGCTCGCGCGCGAGCGCCTCGGGCGGGTAGCGGGCGGCGAGTAGCTCCAGGGCGGCGCGGCGGTGCGCCGTCGGCGCCGCGCCGGTGGCGTCGATCACCATCCCGTCGGCGACCGCGACCAAACAGGCGGCGACGGGATGCGCGACGCCGCCGATGCCCACCACGCAGGTCCGGCACGCCCCCGCCGCGGCGAGCCGCGCGTCGTTGCACAGCGCCGGCGGCGCCAACCCCAACTGGCGGAGGGCGGCGAGGACGGTGATGCCGTCGGCGACCGCGTGGGCCGCGCCATCGATTGTCACGCGCACCATACGACGCAAGCATAGCAGTCGGCGCGGCCGCCGTCCGCGCGACAGGGACGTCGCCGCCGCCTTGCTCGCCCGGGGGCCCTGGGGGTACGGGTCACGCTGCAACGACGCTGCGCCGTCGGCGCGGCCGCGCAACGCAGGAGGACGAGATGGCGAGACTGTGCGAGGGACGGGTGTGCATCATCACCGGCGCCGGGCGCGGCATCGGGCGCGAGTACGCACTCATGCTGGCGGCCCATGGCGCCGCGGTCGTCGTCAACGACCTCGGCGGCGCCCGCGACGGCAGCGGCGCATCGCTCGGGCCGGCGCAGGAGGTGGTCGACGAGATCGTCAAGACCGGCGGCCGGGCGATCGCCAACGGCGACGACATCAGCGACTTCGCCGCCGCCGCGCGCATGATCCGCGGCACCATCGACCACTTCGGCCGCCTCGACGCGCTGATCAACAACGCCGGCATCCTGCGCGACCGGATGCTCGTGAACATGGCCGAGGCGGAGTGGGACGCGGTCATCAAGGTGCACCTCAAAGGGACCTTCGCGCCCGCCCACCACGCGGCCGCCCACTGGCGCGAGCTGGTCAAGCAGGGCCAGAAGGTTGACGCGCGCATCATCAACACCACCTCGGTGTCGGGCATCTACGGCAATGCCGGACAGAGCAACTACGGCGCCGCCAAGGCCGGCATCGCCGGCTTCACCATCATCGCGGCGCGCGAGCTGCGCCGCTACGGCATCACCGTCAACGCCATCGCGCCGGGCGCGCTGACCCGACTCACCGAGGACCTCGGCATGGGGCAGGCGAGCGAGGCGGACAAGGCGCGCATGCACCCGCGCTGGATCGCCCCCATCGTCACCTGGCTGGCGAGCAGCCAGTCGGCGCACATCACCGGCCGCGTCTTCGAAGCCTCTGGCGCCGTCCTCGCCGTCGCCGAGGGCTGGCACCGCGGCCCGACCACGGCGCCGGTGGACGACCCGACGCAGATCGGCGCCCTGGTCGATGAACTCATGCGCACGGCGCGCAAGAACGCCGGCATGAACGGCGCGGATCTCGACTGAAGAGGGCCCGACCTCCCGTTTCTACCCCTTGCGCGCGCGCCGGCGCAGGGCCGGGCGCGGCGGGCCCTCCGCGGGGTGCCCGAACATCGCCTCCAACTCGCCCGCCAGCCAGCGCCGGAAGCGGCGCTGGTGGGCGGCGCCGTCGGCATGGCCGGAGAGGCGGTTGAGCACGTCGCCCATCAGCGCGTCGCCGAGCATCGCCGCCGCGACCAGGCGCACGGCGAAGCCGATGCGCTCGCGCGGCGGCGCCGCCCGCCCGGCCGCCGCGGCATCGGCGGCGAGGCGACGCTGCACCGCGTCGGCGAGCAGGCGCAGCGACGCCGGCTCGTCGCCGCGTGGCGCGCGCGCGGTCATCGCCGTCCATGCCAGCAAGCGCGCATGGCCCGATTCGCCGAGCGTCTCGAAGATGCGGTCGAGCACCGCCGCGGTGCCCGGGTGTGGCGCCGTGACGGCGCGCAGGATGTCGTCGTTCAGCGCCGTGGCGGCCGAACGGGCGAGGGCCACCAACAACCCCTCGCGGCTGTGGAAGTGGTGCAGGATCGTCGGGTGGGCGATGCCGCAGTCGCGCGCGATGTCCTGCAGGCGCACCGCCTCCGGGCCGCCCTCGGCGAGCCGCCGCTGCGCCGCCGCGAGGATCTCGTGGCGCGCCTCCTCGGCGGTGCGCCGCCGCCGCACCGCCGCCGGCGCCTTCATTGTTGACAATCCTGTATGTAGGCGACTACTGACATGGCTGTAGGTACTCCGGAATCGATGCGGGAGGGTGAAGCGATGGAACACGGGAAGATGCCGGCGCGCAAGCGCGTGCAGCCGCGGCGCGCCTGGCGCGCCATCCGCGCGTTGCTCGTCGATCCCGACGACACCGCACAGGTCTTCGAGATCATCGACGCGCTGTCGGGCAACGCCGGTGAGCGCCTCTTCAACCGCTTCCGGCACGACGCCACCGGCGCACGCATCCTCGCCGAGCGCCGCGATCTCTTGCGCACCCTCGACGACCGCGCCGGGCTGCTCGCCCTGCCGGTGGGTAGTCTCGGGCGCACCTACGCCGAGTTTGTCGCCCGCGAGCAGATCTCCGGCCAGGGTCTCGCCGACGTGAGCGCGGCGACGCGCCGGACGGACCTCGACGCCGATCGCCGCCGCTTCGGCGATCGGTTGCGTGACATGCACGATCTCTGGCACGTCGCCACCGGCTACGGCCGCGACCTGGTCGGCGAGGCGGCGCTGCTCGCCTTCAGTTTCGCGCAGACCGGCAATCGCGGCATCGGCTTTATCGTCGCGGTGGCCTGGCTGAAGGCCTCCGGCGACGGCGGGGCGACGCGCCGCCTGATCCTCGCCGCCTGGCGGCGCGGGAGGCGTGCGGCCTGGCTGCCGGGGCAGGATTGGGAGGGGTTGCTGGCGGAGCCGCTCGGCGGCGTGCGCGCGCAGCTCGGCCTCGGTGCGCCGCCGGCCTACGTCGCGATGCGCTCTACCAGCGCGCCGAGCCCGGCCTGAGGGCGTGTCTTGCGGCCCTGCGCGCGGCGGGCTAGCGGATCAGGCCATGGCGAACCCGACGGCGACCTTCGAGACCTCCCTCGGCACTTTCACGGCCGAGATCTACCGCGACCAGATGCCGGTCACGGCCGGCAACTTCATCGCGCTGGCGCAGCAGGGCTTCTACGACGGCCTGCACTTCCACCGCGTGATCCAGGACTTCATGATTCAGTTCGGCTGCGAGTACAGCAAGGATTCGAACAGCCCGCGCTGTGGGACCGGCAGCTCGCCGCTTGGGCGCGTCAAGGACGAGCACCCGACGGCGTTCAAGGCCTCGAACGAGATCGGCACGCTGTCGATGGCCAACACGGGCCAGCCCAACAGCGGCGGCGCGCAGTTCTTCGTCAACACCAAGCACAACGCCTTTCTCGACTGGTTCAGCCCCGGCCCCTCGCAACACCCGGTCTTCGGCAAGGTGACCAGCGGCATGGAGGTCGTGCGGGCGATCGAATCGACCCCGACCGCCAAGGGCGACCGGCCGATAACGCCGGTGCAGATGGTGCGCGTGACGGTGGCGGAGTAGTCGCGTTCAGCGGCGCCGCAGCACCTGCACGCCGCGCGAGAAGGACGTCTCCTGGGTCAGCGTGACGGTGCCGCCGTCGGCGCTGCGCTCGCCGCGCTGGCGCATCTCGACACCGAACCAGGGAAACCGGTAGCTCGCCCGTAGGCCGCTGGCGTCGACGGCGGCCGGCGTGTCGGCGGCGACGCGCACGCGCCGCAGGGCCGGCCAGAGGCCCAGCTCGATGCGCATCGTCATGTCGCGTCCGTTGCGGTCGAGCCGCAGCGTGTCGATGCTGCGCAGCAGCGTCACGCCCCACTTCGAGACGCGCGTCGTGTGCACCACCTCGTCGCGCGCCGCGCCGCTCGCCACGTCGACGCCCGTATCGAGCTGGAAAGCGCCCACCAGGCGGGTCAGCAACGCCATTGCCAGCAGGCTCAGCCGGTCGCCGAGCGGCATCCGGGCGGCGCGAAAGCCGCGCCAGTCGGTGATGGTGAAGTCGAGCGGCCCACCCCAGAGACCCGCGACGGCGCGGAAGTACGCCCAGTTCGGTGCCTCGGGCTGCATGCGCCGCGGACTGTGACCCTGGACGGCGAGGATGTCCACCGCCGGCCGTCGAGATCGCCCGCGTGCGCGAAAGCCGTCACGCCGCCTGGGTGGAGGGCGGCGCCCCAATCCAAGGCGTGTTCCGAGCAGGGTCAAGGCGAGGCGGTCCACTCCCAGGCGAGCAGCGCGATGCCAAGCAGCGCCGCGCCGGCCGCGACCCAGCGCCAGCCTGCAGCGCGGCGCGGCGGCGCCGCCGCGCCGCAGCTCGTGCAAACCGCGCGGCGGCTGGTGAAGCGCATCACCAATTCGACGCAGTCCGCGCAACAGAGGGCGCCGCAATCGGCGCACAGCCCGGCCGCCGGCGCGTTGCAGTACACGCAGTATTCATGCTCGGGCTGGAACGGTTGCTCCTGCACGGGAATGATCGTGGATGCGTCGTTGCCGCAGCGCAAGCGCCCGGGCTTTTCGCGCCGCGCGGCTGGCGCTAAGTTCGCCGCATGGCGAAGAAGACTGCGCCGCCGGCCGCCGCGGCGGCCCTGCAGACGTTCGGCGCGTTGCTGCGGCAGGGCGGCGTCGCGGTCGGCGCCGGGCCGCCGGCGGCGCCGCCGCCGCCCGCCGCGGCGGCCGCCAGCGCGGACGGATTCGAGCTGGAACGTGCGGTGGCGCTGGTGGTGCGCCGCGAGCGCAAGGGGCACGGCGGCAAGACCGTCACGGTCATCGATGGTCTGGCATTGCCGCCGGCGCGCCTCGAGGCGCTGGCGCGCGCCATGCGCAAGGCGCTCGGCTGCGGCTCCTGGGCGGAGAGCGGCCGCATCGCGCTGCAGGGTGATCTCGCCGATCAGGCCGCGGCCTGGCTGCAGCGGCACGGCGCGCGCCGCATCACGCGCGGCAACTGAGGCCCCGCGTCCGCCTCTGGACGGCACTGCGGCGTCCGGCGGCAATTTCCGAACGCCCCGCGACCGCCGTTCAGTGGGCCAGCGGACCTCCTGACACATGGCATGTTCTTTGCGACACCGACTGGTGGCGATGGGACCCTCGGGCGAACTGCGGCTGCTCAAGTTTCTCCTCCTGCACCAACTGATCCCCGCGGCGGTCGGGGAGACGCTCGAGGCCGCGCTGGCGGAGCCGAAGGACAAGGGCGGCGTGCGCGTACTGGCGTGGCTGGCCGAACGCGGCCTCATCGACGAGGAGGAGCTCGCCTTCCAGCTCGCCCAGCGGTTGCGGATCCCCTACCTCAATCTCGCCACCAGCGTCCTCGACCCCGAGGTGGTGGCGCTGATTCGCGAGGATCTCGCGACGCGCTACCAAGTGGTGGCGCTGAGCGAGGACGGGCAGACGTTGATCGTCGCCGCCGCCAATCCACTCGACCGCGACGCGGTGCGCGCCGTCGAGTTCGCCACCGGCCGGCGCATCCGCGTGGTGCTGGCCACCGCCTCGGCGATCGCCGACGCGCTCGCCCGCGCCTACCACTTCGACGCGACGCTGGGCGCCTATTTGCAGAACGTTCCGGGCGAGATGGAGGTGCCGATCACCACCATCGAGGATGACGTCGCCGACCTCGACGCGCTGCGCAAGCAGACGACCCTGCCGCCGGTGGTCAAGTTGCTCAATCTGATCCTGCTCGACGGCATCCGCGTCAGCGCCAGCGACATCCACATCGAGGCGACGCCAACCGAGATGCGCGTCCGCTACCGCGTCGACGGCATGCTGCAGGAGGTCTTCCAGTTCCCCAAGTGGATCAACGACTCGCTGGTGGCGCGCTGCAAGGTGTTGGCAAAGCTCGACATCACCGAGCGGCAGAAGCCGCAGGACGGCCGCATCCGCGTCGAGCTGCGCGAGGGCGCCGTCGACATGCGCGTCTCCAGCCTGCCGACGCAGTTCGGCGAGAAGGTCACGCTACGTATCCTCAACGCCGCCGCCGCGCCGAGCGGCCTCGACCACCTCGACCTCTCGGAGCGCGACCAACGCGTCGTGCGCCAGGCGATGGGACGCCCGCAGGGGATGATTCTCGTCACCGGCCCGACCGGCAGCGGCAAGACGACCACGCTGTACAGCATGCTCGCCGAGCTGGCCGCTTCGACCCGCAACATCGTCACCATCGAGAATCCGATCGAGTACCGCCTGCGCGGCGTCAACCAGGTCGAGGTGAACGAGAAGCGCGGTCTCACCTTCGCCGGCACGTTGCGCTCGATCCTGCGCCAGGACCCCGACGTCATCCTGGTCGGCGAGATCCGCGATCAGGAGACGGCGCACATCGCCGTGCAGGCGGCGCAGACCGGCCACCTGGTGCTGAGCACGCTGCACACCAACGACTCGGTGGCGACGGTCACCCGCCTGCTCGACCTCGGCATCGAGCCCTACGCCCTCGGGCCGTCGCTGAGCCTGATCATCGCCCAACGGTTGATGCGCAGGGTGTGCGAGCGCTGCGCCGAGGTGGTGCCGGCCGACGCCGACGCGCAGCGCACGCTCGGCCTGTTGGCGGGCACGACGGTGCGCCACGGCGTCGGCTGCCGCGCCTGTCAGAACACCGGCTACGCCGGGCGGCGCGCCGTGCTCGAGGTGATGAACATCACCTCGCCGTTGATGCGCCTGCTCGAGGCGCGCGCCGGCGACGGCGCCCTGCGCCAGCAGGCGATCGACGATGGCATGGTGCCGCTCGGCCGCGCCGCGGTGCGCTGCGTGCTCGACGGCGTCACCACCCCCGACGAGGTGCTGCGTGCCGTCGACGTCGCCGAAGCCGAGCCGCGCTGCCCGGCCTGCGAACGCGTCGTCGACGCCCGCTACGCGGTCTGTCCGCACTGCACCGCGTCGCTGAAACTCGCCTGCGCCAGTTGTCAGAAGGCGTTGCAGCCGGAATGGCAGGCGTGTCCGTACTGCGGCACCGCCGCGCCCCGCATCGTGCCGGCCGCCGTGGCCGGCCCGCCGGGCGGTCCGCCACCGCTCGACCCGGCGCGTCGCTTCCGCGTCCTGGTGGTCGACGACGACGCCGAGAGCCGCTACCTGCTCACCCACCTGCTCGACCGCAGCGGCCTGCCGGTCGATGTCGAGACGGTGTCCGACGGTGCCGAGGCCCTGCGCCGCGCCGCGCGCGAGCCCTTCGATCTCATCCTACTCGACGTGATGATGCCGACTATGGACGGCTTCGCGGTCTGCGAACGCCTGCGCGCCAGCATCCGCACCGCTTTCATCCCGATTCTGATGTTGACCGCGCTCGAGGGCAGCGATAGCCGGGCGCGCGGCTTCGCCGTCGGCACCGACGACTTCGTCAGCAAACCGTTCCAGCGCGCCGAACTGCTGGCGCGCGTGCGGCGCATCCTGCACCGGACGTACGGGTTGCGGCCGGAAGCGGCGCCGCTCGTCGCCGACCCGTCGGCCGCCGAGCAACCGAGTCTCTGAGCGGCGGGCGCGGCGCCGCCGAGAGTGCCCAGAGCATCAGTCCCTGAGGCAAAGGACAGATCTCATCACGGAGGCACGGAGACGAGCTGAGCCCCTCCGTATCGCCGTAATGAATCTGCCGTCCTACGGCACCAGCACCACCCGGCCGAAGGCCTGGCGGCTCTCGATGTAGGCGTGCGCGGCGGCGGCCTCGGCGAGCGGGTAGGTGCGGTCGACGATGACCCGCAGTGCCCCGGCCGCGAGGTCGGCGAGGTGGCCGGCGATCATTGGGTGGACCCGGGCGTGGTTGAGCACCAGCTCGGCGCCGAGGAAGACGCCGCTGACCGACTTGTTGCCGGGGCGCAGCGCGTCCCAGTCGGCGCGGAAGACGTCGCGGCCCGCCGAGCCGACGTAGGAGATACGACCGCGGTAGGCCGCTGCCTCGATGCTGCCAGCGAGCGTCTTGCCGCCGACCGAATCGACGATCACGTTGGCGCCGCCGCCGCCACTCTTCTCGCGCGCCACGGCGACCCAGTCGTCGCGCCGGTAGTTGATGCCGTGGTCAAGGCCGAGCGGTTTCAGCCGTTCGAGGCGCTCGTCGCTCGACGCCGTCGCCAGCACCGTCGCCCCGGCGCGCTTGGCGAGTTGGATGGCGGCGATACCGACGCCGCCGGCGCCGGCGTGGATCAGCGCCACCTCGCCTTTCTGCAGGCGCCCGAACTCGAACAGGCAGTCGTCGGCGGTGCCGAACGGAATCGGCACGCAGGCGCCGAGCGTCAGGTCGAGCCCGTCGGGCAGCACCCAGGTGGCCATCGCCGGCACCGACACCAGCGCGGCGTGCGAGCCGTGCTGCATCACCACCACCACCGCTTGGCCGACGGCGCGTCCCTCGACCCCATCGCCGACCTCGCGCACGATGCCGGCGCACTGATAGCCGACGATGTGCGGCCGCCCGGCCATCATCCCGCCGGCGCGGTTGAGCGTGTCGCCGCCCTCGATGCTGATCGCCCTGACCTCGACCAGCACCATCCCCGCCCCACAGGTGGGATCCGCCACGTCCTCGTAGCGGAACACATCCGGAGACCCCGTCTCGTAGTACACTGCTGCCTTCATGCCCGGGCCCTGCGTCCTCTCAGCGCTTCTTCGGTTTTAGGGAGTGCGCCACCGCTTCGCTGTAGAGCTTCTGCAGCTTGCTGGTGATCGGGCCGCGGCGGCCGGTGCCGAGGCGACCCTCGTCGACCTGAACGATGGGGATGAGCTCGATCATCGACGAGGTGAGGAAGGCTTCGTCGGCGAGGCGGATGTCGGTGGTGGTGATGTCGCGCTCGACGACCGGGATGCGGGCGGCACGGGCGAGGTCGATGACCATGCCGCGCGTGATGCCGGGCAGGATGCCGCCGTGCGGCGAGGTGAACAGCGTCTTGTCGCGCACGACGAACACCGAGGTCGTGGTGCCCTCGGTGAGGACGTGGTCGCTGCGCACGAACAGGCCCTCATACGCGCCATGGTAGGAGGCCAGCACCTTGCCGACGATCGCCGGCAGATAGTTGAGCGACTTGTGTTCGGGGATGAAGCCGTGCCGCGAGAACGGCAGCAGGGCGATCTTGACGCCGCGTTTCTGGTGGCCGGCGATGTCGCGGTCGAGCGGCTTGACCATGATCAGCGTCGTCGGCTTGGCGATGTCGGGCGGCAGCACGCGCGGCTCGGCCGGGCCGCGGGTGATGGTCAGGCGCACCCAGGCGTCCTGGCGGGCGAGGCCGTTCTTGGCCAGCAACTCGCTGATGGTCTTCGGCCAGTCGAGGTTGGGAATCGGGATGCCGAGGATGTCGGCCGAGGTGCGCAGCCGATGAAAGTGCTCGCCGATGGCGAAGGCCGAGCCCTTGTATGCGCGCATGGTCTCGAACAGGCCGTCGCCGTAGAGCAGGCCGCGGTCGTAGACGCTGATCGTGGCGCGCTTGGCGTCGACGATGCGCCCGTTGAGGAACACGTAGCCGGTTTTGGTCATCGCGCATCCCTTTCCATCGTCGCCAGGGCGCGGACCAGCGCCTCGGTCTTCAACTTCGTTTCGGCGTACTCGCGCTCCGGGTCGGAGTCCGCCACGATACCGCCGCCGGCCCAATAGCACAGGCCGTCGGCGTCGAGCACGGCCGTGCGGATGGAAATATTGAACGTCGTGCGGCCGTCCGCGTCGCTCCAGCCGATGGCGCCGGTGTAGAAGCCGCGCGCCGCGGGTTCGAGTTCCTCGATGATCTGCATGGCGCGGATCTTCGGGGCGCCGGTGATCGAGCCGCCGGGGAAGATCGCGCGCAGGACATCGGCGAGCCCGGTACCGGGGCGCAGGCGGCCGCGCACGGCCGACTCCATGTGCGTCAGCAACGGGTAGTCGCGGGCGGCGAAGAGGTCGGCCACCGCGACGCTGCCGATGGCGCAGATGCGGCCGAGGTCGTTGCGCTCGAGGTCGACGATCATAACGTGCTCGGCGCGCTCCTTCGGGTCGGCAACCAGGTCCGCGCGAGCCGGCGACCATCCCCCGGGCCTCTCCGACGCGCCCCCCGGGGCGGCAGCACGGTCGGTGGTGGCGAGGCCGCGGGTGCCCTTGATCGGGTAGGTGGCGATGCGGTCGCCGGCGAGCTGCAGGAGGCACTCCGGGGAGTTGGACACCAGGGTCCAGGCGCCGCCGTCGAGGTAGGCGGCGTAGGGCATGGGGTACTGCTCCGACCAGGCGGCGACCAGCGCCGGCGCGTCGGCCTGGCGGACGGCGGCGTGGAACGGGACGGCGAGGTTGACCTGGTAGATATCGCCGGCGGCGATGTACTCGCGCGCCCGCGCCAGCATGGCCAGGTAGTGGTCCTTGGCGATGGCTGGGCGCGGCCGGCGAGCCGGCGGCGCGCCGTTGCAGGGCGCCGGGTCGGGGCGTTCGTACCAGCGCCGCGCCGCGTCGAGTTGGGCCGTGTCGCCGGCGACCAGGTGCGCGCCGCTGCCGCGGTGGTCGACGCGTAGCGACCAGTCGTAGCGAGCCGCGAAGAGCAGCGGCGTCGTCGGCCAGGGCAGGCGGCGCGTCAGGCGCTCGACGCTGTGCTTGAGGTCGTAGCTGAGCGCGCTGGCGACGCCACCGCCCTCGCCGCCGCGGTGGCGGGCGTCGGCGACGAAGGCCTGCCACTGCGCCCACGGGTCGCCCCAACGCCAGTGCTCGACGCCGCCTTGGCGGTGGCACGACCACCCGGAGGGCCAGGCGGTCAGCGTCGCCGAGGGCGAATCGCTGTAGCGCGCCATGCCGTCGCCCCACGAGTCGGCGCCGCCGCCGTCGAACAGTACGCGGTGCGGGCGCGGGCCGCCGCGCCGCAGCAGCGCCGAGAGGCGCACCGGGCGCGCGACTTCTTGCGTCGGCATGGGCTTCCTGCTTTGGCTGACCTAACGTTCCTAACGGGCGATCCGGCGCGGCGCAACACGCCGTCGCCCATGTCGGCACTGCGCATGAACGCGTCGCTCTCCCTGCTGCATTCGGTCCTGCCGGCCAGCGTTGGCTTGCAGGTCCGCATCCCCTCGGCGCATCCGTCGGCGCAGATCCTCGGGACCGATCGCATGGGATCGGGGACGCTGGTCGATGCGAGCGGCATCGTGCTGACGGTCAACTACGTCGCCCTGGGCGCGGCGGAGATCGAAGTGACGCTGCAGGATGAGACGCGCCTGCCCGGGCAGGTGATCGCCCAGGACTTCCACAGCGGCCTGGCGGCGATCAAGATTCCCGGCGGCGAGTATCCCGCGGTGGCCTGCGTCGGTAGCGAGGGCCTCGCCACCGGCCAGGACGTTTTCATCCTCGCGGCGGCCGGCGGCAGCCAGCGGCGCGTCAACAGCGGCGCCATCTCCTCGTTGGCCCCGTTCGACGCGTTCTGGGAGTTCCAGCTGGCGCGCGGCATCGTCACGACGGCGATGAATCCCGGCCTGGGCGGCGGCGGGCTGTTCACCACCAGCGGGGCGATGGTCGGCGTCGTCTCGTTCGATCTCAACGAGGTCGGCCGCTTCACCCTCGCCGTGCCCGGCGAGCACTGGGTGGAGCACCGCGCCGAGCTGCTGCAGTATGGCCGCCGCGTCTCGCGTCCGCCGCGCGCCTGGATCGGCCTCTATTGCTACATGCTGCGCGAACACGTCGTCATCGCCGGCGTCTTCCCCGGTACCCCCGGCGAGCGCGGCGGGCTGCATCCCGGCGACGTGGTCGTGTCGGTCGACGATACTCCCATCGCCGACCGCCAGGAGCTCTACGCCCGCCTCTGGGCGCACGCCCCCGGCGACCGGGTCCGCTTCCAGGTCTTCCGCGACGACGCGGTGCGCGAGGTCGTCGTCGACAGTACCGACGCCGAGAGCTTCTTCGCGTGAGGCCGGCGGGGGGCAGGCACCTCGCCGCGCGCGTGCTAGCACAGGCAGCCAGATGATCGTCGTCCTGTCCGGCAAGAGCGCCGCGCCCTGGGTGGGGCCGATCGTCGCCGACATCCAGCACGCCGCCGCCGCGCGCGGCGCCGAGATCGCCGCGCTCCACATCGAGACCGCGCTGCGGGCCCTGCGGGAATGGCAGAGTGTCACGCGACTCTACGTGCTGCCGTTCGACGTGCCGACGACGCTGCCCGACGAGTTGCCGCCGGACGCGCCGCGGCTCCTGGCGAAGCTCTTCCCGCGCGCCGAGATCGTCAACGCGCCGGGGCCGCACGAGGTCGGCTGGGACAAGTTGGCGACGGCGCGCCGCCTGCTCGACCGCGGCGTGCCGATGCCGGAGACGCTGATCACCGATGATCCGAGCGAGGCGCTCGACTTCGTCCGCCATCACGAGCAGGCGATCCTGAAGGCGCCGCGTTCGTGCGGCGGCCAGGGGCACATCGTCCTGCTCGCCGGCGAACACGGCGAGCTCGCCGGCGAGGTGCCGGGTCGGCGCTACGCCGTCGAGCTTGAGCTCGCCGGCGTCGGCCGCCGCCTGCAGCACGGCGTGCTCAGTTGCCCGCCGCCGTTCTACCTGCAGCGCCTCGTCACCGACGTCGGGCGCGGCGGGGCGCTGCGCCCGGCACAGATTCTGCGCGCGTATGTCGTCGACGGGCAGGTGGCGTTCTGGACCGAGCGCGTGCGCGGCAAGATCCGCCGCCCGGCGGACTTCATCATCAGCGCCACCTTCGGAGCGCAGTATCGCTTCGTGCGCGCGGTCAGCGACGCCGCCGCGACGCTGGCGCGCCGCGCCGCCGAGGTGCTCGGCGTGCGCGTCGGCGCCATCGATCTCATCCGGGCCGGCGACCAGGGGCCGTTCGTGCTCGAGGCCGACACTGACGGGCAGCATTCCTATATCGACCGCGGGTTCAAGGCCGTCCCGGACTATCGCGACATTTTCGATCTCGACCGCATGATCGCCGATGTCCTACTGGCGCCGGTCGACGAGCCGCGCGCGCGCGGTACGATGACGCGCGAGGAGCGGGAGCGCGACTGGCCGCAGCGGCCGCGGCTACGGCCGCGCGGCCGTCCGCGGGCGTGATCCTCCCACACGGCTTCGCTCGTGAAGTCGCAGATCGGTCCCGTTCAGAATCCCTCACCCCGACCCTTTCCCGGCGGCAGAGAGGGCCTTGTTCGGCAGCGCACGGCACCCATGGGTCCCCTCTCCCGCCGGGCAGGGTGAGGGGATGCCAACTCCCCTCAGAGGATCGCGCCGATCAGCGCCCCGATCACCAGCACGACGTTGGGGACGAAGGTCAGCGTGAAGCCGAGCGTGCGCGAGTCGGGATCGGCCACATAGCTGCGTGCGTACAGCGCCCGGCCGACGATGAACACCAGCCCCAGCCACCCTGCCCAGGTGGGGCTGACGTAGCTGGCGAAGAGAAACAGCGCCGGCAGAAACACCACCAACTGCTCGAGGGTGTTCTGCTGCACGCGGAACCAGCGCTCGAAGATCGGGTGACCGCTGACAGCCGGCGCCTTGACGCCGTACTTGCCGCGCGCCTGACCGGTGAGAATGCCGATGGCGAGGTATTCGAGCAGCGCGAGGGCCGCGACGACAGCCGTAAAGTCCATGCAAATCTCCTTCGGGTGATGGGTGGTCGAGTCGAGGCGTCCCGTTATATGACAGCGGCGCGGGTGTACATGATGGGCGACGAGGAGAAGCGTATCCTGGCGGTCAACGCGGCGTTTTATACCGCGTTCGCGGCGCGCGACGTCGCGGCGATGGAGTCATTGTGGGCGCGCCGTGCCGCGGTCGCCTGCATCCACCCCGGTTGGCAGCCGCTGCGCGGCCGCGACATGGTGTTGGCGAGCTGGCGCGGCATCCTCACCGGCGGCGGGGCGCCGCCGATCCGCTGCGACAACGCCGTCGTCCACCTGTTCGGCGATGCCGCCTTCGTCCTCTGCACCGAGCAGCTGCCGGGCGTCGAGCTGGTGGCCACCAACGTGTTCGTGCGCGAGGACGGCCAGTGGAAGCTGGTCCACCAACAAGCCGGCGGCGTCGTCATGCCGGCCGAGCCGGCCGAGTTGCCCGACGAGGACGAAGACGAGGGCGGCGGCTTCCTGCACTGAGGCTCAGGGGGTTTCGACCGGAAAGCCGCGCCCGAGCCACCCGCTCCAGCCGCCGTCCATGGAGAGAACGTCGGCGTACCCCATCTTCTGCAGCGCGTCGGCGGCCAGGGCCGACCGGTAGCCGCCGCCGCAGTACAGGACGAGCGCGGTCGCATGATCGGGGATCGCCGCCTCGATGTCGCGCTCGATGACCCCCTTCGAGAGATGCCGCGCGCCGGGCAGATGTCCGCGCCCCCACTCGCTCTCCTCGCGTGTGTCGATCAGCACGAAGGCCTCGCCGCGTTCCTGCCGCGCCCGCACGTCGTCGACCGTGCACTCGCGGATGCGCGTCCTCGCGTCGGCGACGATGGCCAGAAACCCCGGCGAGTGCTTCATGAGCAACAAGAAGGGGGAAGCACACACGGAGACACGGAGGAACGGAGAGCGATGGGAGCCCTCCGTTTCTCCGTGTCTCCGCGTGAACGAATCACGAGCACTGTGCCCGCTGGCGCAGATAGTGGTCGGCGAGAACCAGCAGCGCCATGGCTTCGACCATTGGCACGGCGCGCGGCAGGACGCAGGGGTCGTGGCGGCCCTTGGCTTCGAGGGTGACGGCCTGGCCGGCGCGATCGACGGTCTGCTGCGCCTGACGGATGGTGGCGGTCGGCTTGAAGGCGACGCGGAAGACGATGTCCTCGCCGTTGCTGATGCCGCCCTGCACGCCTCCGGAGCGGTTGGTCGCGGTGCGCACGCGGCCGGCTTCGCTGATGAAGGCGTCGTTGTGCTCGATGCCGGTCAGGAGCGTGCCGGCGAAGCCGCTGCCGATCTCGAAGCCCTTCGAGGCCGGCAGCGACAGCATGGCGCGGGCGAGGTCAGCCTCGAGTTTGTCGAACACCGGCTCGCCGAGGCCGGGCGGGACGCCGCGGCAGACGCACTCGACGACGCCGCCGAGCGAATCGCCGGCGCGCCGCGCCGCCTCGATGCGCGCGATCATCGCCTCGGCGGCGCGCGGGTCGGGGCAGCGCGTGATGCTGCCCTCGACCGCGGCGAGCGTGACGGTGCCCGGATCGACCTCCGCCTCGATGCTCCAGACACGCGACACCCAGGCCAGCACCTCGACCTGCGCCAGTTGCGCCAGCAGGGCGCGGGCGATGGCGCCGGCGGCGACGCGGCCGATGGTCTCGCGCGCCGAAGCGCGACCGCCCCCCTGCCAGTTGCGGATGCCGTACTTGGCCTCGGTGGTGTAGTCGGCGTGCGACGGGCGGTAGGTGTCCTTGAAATCCTCGTAGGCGCTCGAGCGTGCGTCGGTGTTGCGCACCAGCACGGCGATCGGCGTGCCCAGCGTCTGGCCCTCGAACAGACCCGAGAGGATCTCGGCGCGGTCGGGCTCGTCGCGCGGCGTCGTGATCTTCGACTGCCCCGGCCGGCGCCGGTCGAGGTCGCGCTGGATCGCCTCCAGCGTCAGCGCTAGCCGCGGCGGGCAGCCGTCCACCACGACGCCGACGCCGCCGCCGTGCGACTCGCCGAAGGTGCTGAGCCGGAAGAGGTGTCCGAAGCTAGAAGCCATCGGCCCGTAAGCTAGGCGACGCGCTGCGGGCTCACAAGCGCCCGTCGGAAGAACTCACACGCAGACGCGGAGCAACGGAGAGGGTCCGGTCGTGTCCGTCTCCGTTCCTCCGCTTCTCCGTGTGAGTGCACCTTCAGGGGAGGCGGTAGCGGGAGAGGAAGGACCAGGCGCGGTCTGTGGCCTGCGGCGGCCAGCGGTGCGCGTAGGGTTCCTCGCAGTACTCGACGACGGCGCCGGCGCGGCACTGGTCCCAACGCTGACAGGCGGGGCCGCTGTCGGCCGGCGCGGTGGCGGGCGCCGCGCACCCGTTGAGGCGAACCCATTCGTCGCGCGCGGCGCGGGCGCTGGCGGCGGGGATGAGCGGATCCTCCCTGCCATGCTGAATCAGAATCGGCACGGGGCGCGTCGGCAGGCAGGCGGGTTGCAGGCGGCCGCCGCTGACCGGCGCGACGGCGGCGATGCGGTCGGCCAGGGCGCAGGCGAGGAGCTGGCTGAAATAGGCGCCGTTGGAGAAGCCGGTGGCGTAGATGCGGGAGCGGTCGATGCACCAGCGCCGCTCGAGGTCGTCGAGCAGCGCGCGCACGAAGGCGACGTCGCGGTTGCCGTCGATGGCGTCCATCTGCCAGCCGGCGCCGGTGCGCGCTTCACCGCGCAGCGTCAGCGTCACCGGAAGGCCCTCGGGATAGGCGGTGATGAAGCCCTGGCGCGCGGCGAGCGGCTTGAACCCCGAGACCTCCCAGACGCCGGCGCCGCTGTGGCTGAAGCCGTGGAAGTCGAGCAGCAGCGGCGCGGGTTGCTTGGCGTGCACCGCGTCGGGGACGTCGAGGATCACCTCGCGCGCCGTGCCGCCGACGTCGAGGCGCTGGACGATGCGCCGGCCGTGCTCGATCGCGTCGACTGTGCAGCCCGGGCTGGGCATGGCGAGCACCATCATCAGGGACAACAGCATGGCAATGGTGTAGCCGATTCCTGGCCCATGCGGCTACGCCGCGTCGCATCGGAAGGGTACGGCGTCGCCGCCCCCCCAACGTGGCTCGCCCTTGCCGTGGGGCGACGCTCAGCGCGGCGCGACCGGCGCGGCACCGGAGCTGAAGCGGATGCCGCCCTGTGCGTCGCGCCAGATGTAGACGGGCGGCGCGGCGGTGCCGGACGCCGCCGGGGCCGCGACCAGCACGACGAGCAGCAGTGCGGCGCGCGCGCGGCGCGACCAGGCCGACGCGGCGGCGGGCGATGTGTCGGGTGGCATGGGGCGTCCCTCCGGGCCAAGCATGTCAGCGAGGAGACCCAAGATGCGTACCAGCGCCCGATCGCCGCCGCTGCGGCACGTGCAGAGCGCCATGTGTGGGGCGACAGCGTCGCCCCGTCGCCGCACCGACGACATTGACAGCCTGCGCTGGCGACGCGTATGCGTGCATCGTTGTTAACCCTCAACGTTCAGGAGGAACGCATGAAGAAGATTATCGTGATGGCGGCGATTGGCGTGTTGGCGACCGGCGGCGTGGCGCTGGCTGACCCCGATGTCGGGTGTGGCTGGGGTACGATGGCGTTCAAGGGCCAGACCGGCACCGCGGCGAAGGTGTTGGCGGCGACGACCAACTCGATCCTCGGCAACCAGACCTTCGGCATCAGCTCCGGCACGGCCGGCTGCAAGCGCGGTGGGACGGTGACGGCGGACGCGCGCGTCGACATGTACGCCAGCGCCAACATCGACCAGCTCGCCAGTGACATGGCGGCCGGCCGCGGCGAGTCGCTCGACACGCTGGCGCACCTGATCGGCGTCTCGGATGCCGATGCGGCGGCCTTCCGCGCCCTGACGAAGGAGAACTTCGCGACGCTGTTCTCGGGTGACGAGACCGCCGCCGGCGAGATGATCTCGGCGCTGAAGGGCCTGATGGCCAACGACGCGCAGTTCGCGCCGTACGTGTCCTGATCGAATCGCGCGGACCGCGGGCGACGACCGAGTGGCCCGCGGTCCGCGCACTCTACGCCGGCTCTTCCTCGTCGGCGTAGTCGTCTTGCTCTCCCCTGTCACCCCGAGGGGGGGCAGGGCTGCGGGGTCGGCTGAGGCCCCTCCATACCTTGCCGAGTTGCGCGATCGCGCCGACGCGCTCACCCTCGCCGACGACCCGCAGTGGCGCGCGCTGCTGCACATGGAGCGCCGCCTCTGGGGCGGCAGAGAGAGCACCGCCGACTCACCGACGTTCTTCCTCGCCGCCGACGGCCGCGACGATCCGCGCGCCGAGCTGCACGCGACGCTGGCGCGCTTCTTTGATCCAGCCGCGACGCTGAAGGACGAAGAAGCGCCGCAGTGCGGGCTGCGCGGCCGCTACGTCTGGCTCGACCGTCGCCTGCACTTCGATCCCGCCCGCCTGCCGCCGCAGGCGTGCACGGAGTTCGAGGCGTGGCGCGCCGCCATCGATCCCGCCGGGGTGACGCTCGTCTTTCCCGAAGCCTACATGAACAACCCGTCGTCGATGTTCGGCCACACCCTGCTGCGCATCGACTCCGCCAGCGGCCGCGACCTGCTCGCCTACGGCGCCAATTTTTCCGCCGACACCGGCGACGACGGCGGCGTCGCCTTCGCCTTCAAGGGCATCCTCGGCGGCTACGGCGGCCGCTTCGGCATTCATCCCTACTACGACGTCGTCAAGCTCTACGGCGATTTCGAGCAGCGCGACATCTGGGAGTACCACCTCACGTTCGACGCGGCGCAGACCGAGCTGCTCCTGGCACATCTCTGGGAGCTGCGCGGCGTCACCTTCGACTACTACTTCTTCGACGAGAACTGCTCCTACCAGATCCTAGTCCTGCTCGACGCCGCCCGCCCCGGCCTGGCGCTGCAGGAGCAGTTTCGCGGCTGGGTCATCCCGGCTGACACCGTGCGCGCCATCGTCGCCTCGCCCGATCTGGTCGCCAGCGCCGCCTTCCGCCCTTCCGCCGCCACGCGCCTGCGCCACGCCGCCAAGGAGTTGCCGGCCGCGCAGACGCAGCTCGCCGAAGCGGTCGCCGACGGCGTCACGCCGCCCGACGCGCCGGCGCTGGCGGCGCTACCCGACGACGCGGCGCGCGCCGCCGTGCTCGGCACCGCCTTCGAGCTCTTCCGCTACCGCTACCTGACCAATCGCGAGACGACGCCCGCCGAGCAGCACCGCGCCCGCGCCATCCTGCTGGCGCGCAGCGCCGTGCCGATCGAGGGCAGCGGCCTGGCGCCGGTGCCGACGCCGGCCGTGCGCCCCGATCAGGGCCACCGTAGCAATCGCGCCCGCCTCGCCAACGGCGTCCGCGACGGGCAGTACTACCTTGAGATCGGCATCCGGCCGGCCTACCACGACCTGCTCGATCCCGGCGGCGGCTACACGTCGGGCGCCGCGATCGACTTCATGGATCTGGCGCTGCGCTACTACACCAAGGCGCCGGACGTGCGCGTCGAGCGCTTCACGCTGGTCGAGATCACGTCGGTGGCGCCGCTGGACGCCTTCTTCCACCCGATCTCGTGGACCGTCGGCACCGGGTTGGCGAACCGGCTGCTGCCCGACAGCGCCGCCACGGGACTCGACGAGGAGTACATCTGGCATTCGCACGGCGGCCCAGGCCTCGCCGTCGCGCCGTGGCCGCACGCCCTCGCTTACGGCTTCGCCGAGGCGGTGGCGGACTGGAGTCCGGGGCTCGAAGAGGACCACGCCATCGGCCCGCAGGGGCGCCTCGGGCTCTATGCCGGGCCGGCGTCCGACCGCTGGCGCGCGCATCTGTTCGGCAGCGTCACCGGGTTCGTCCTCGGCGACACCAGCCAGTGGTACCGCGGCGGCCTCGAGGTGCGCGTCACGTTGACGCCGCAGATGGCGCTGCGCGGCGGGGTGAGCGGCAACCGCGACTTCGACCAGAACTGGGTCGAGGCCGCCGTCAGCTGGGACGTGTTCTTCTGATCCGTCGCCGCGCCGCGGCTACTTCGACTGCAGGTCGGTGAGCGCGACGACGCGGCCGTGTCCGACCTCGCCGCCGAACCACCCGGTGATGCGGGCGCGCAGGTACTTCTGCCGGTAGAGCTCGTGGACGCGCGCGGTCTCCGCAGCGTCGTCGATCGGCTCGGCGCGCGCGGTCATCTCCAACTCGCCGATGAGCAGCGACACGGCCGGGGTCTGGCGCAGGTTCTGGTACCAGTCGGTGGTGCCGCCGGAGCCGGACTGCACATAGAGCCGCCCCTGCGCGTCGACGACGAACCAGATGGTCACGGTGCGGGGTTTGCCGGACGTGCGGCCGATGGTGGTGAGGGCGACGGTGGAGGCCTCGGCGACCGAGCGCAGTTGCGCTTCGTAAACCGGCCCGCCGGCCGCGACTGGCGCCGCCAGCAGCGCCGCGAGTAGGATCAGGCGCAGTCGTCGCATCATGCGGGGAGGGGACCGGCGCCGAGCTGGGCGGCGGCGGCGGCGCGCTGCCAGGCGGCGAGACGCGCGGCGCGCTCGTCGGCGCTCCGGCGCGGCGTGAAGATGCCGCCCGAGCGCCAGGCGCCGCGCACGTCGTCGAGGCCGCCCCAGACGCCGACACCGATGCCGGCCAGGTAGGCGGCGCCGAGCGCCGTCGCCTGCACGGTCTCCGGACGCTCGACCGGCTGGCCGAGGATGTCGGCGAGGGACTGCAGGAAGACATCGTTGGCGGCGACGCCGCCGTCGATGCGCAGGCACGCCGGCCGCTCCGTGCCGGCGTCGGCGAGCAGCGTGTCGTAGACCTCGGCGGTGCGGAAGGCGATGCCCTCGAGGACGGCGCGGACGATGTGCGCGCGCGTCGTGCCGCGCGACAGGCCGCCGATGACGGCGCGTGCGGCCGAATCCATGTACGGCGTGCCGAGCCCCTGGAAGGCCGGCACCGCCCAGACGCCGCCGCTGTCCGGCACCGACGCCGCCAGCGGTCCGCACTCGCCGGCGCTGGCGATGATGCCGAGGCCGTCGCGCAGCCACTGTACCGCCGCCCCGGCGGTCACCACCGTGCCCTCCAGGCAGTAGCGGCGCTGGCCGGCGATGCGCCACAGGACGAGCGGGTAGGCACCGCGCTGCGACAGGACGGGATACTCGCCGCTGTTGACGTCGACCATCGCCGAGGTGCCGAAGGTGATCTTGACCGCGCCGGGGTCGACGCCGAGCTGCCCGAACATCGCCGCCTGCTGATCGCCGGCGGCGCCGGCGAGCGGCACCGCGGCGCCGAAGACGGCGGCGTCGGTCTCGCCGATGACGCCGCTCGAATCGACGATGCGCGGCAGCACGGCTTCCGGCAGCCCCATCGGGCCGATGATGGTCGGGTCCCAGCCGCCGCCGAGGAAATCGTACAGCCCCGTGCACGAGGCGTTCGAATGGTCGGTGGCGTGCACGCGTCCGCCGCTCAGCTGCCACAGCAGCCAGGTGTCGATGGTGCCGAAGCACAGCTCGCCGGCCACCGCGCGCGCCATGGCGTCGCGCTCGCGCAGGATCCACTCGAGCTTGGTCGCCGAGGCCAGCGTGTTGGTGAAGATGCCCTGCGCCAGCAACTCGGCGACGCGCGGCGCGGTGCGCGAATCCTGCCACGAGATGGCCGAGTACAGCGGCAGGCCGCTGGCGCGCTCCCAGACCACCGTGGTGGCGCGCTGCACGCCGAGGCCGATCGCCGCGACGTCGCGCGGCGCCGCCGACGCCGCGCGCAACGCGTCGCCGATCACCCGCTGCGTCGCCGTCCAGATGTGCAGCGGATCCTGCTCCACCCAGCCGGGGCGCGGAAAGGCCGCGCCGATCTCCTCGTACGCCGCCCCGCGCAAGGCGCTGTGCTCGTCGAAGAGCATGGCGCGCACGCCGGTGGTGCCTTCATCGATGGCGAGGATGAGGGGCATGGGGGGGGAAGGCGAATTCACACGGAGAAGCGCAGAAGCGGCGGACAGCGCATGACGTCAGGCTCCGTGTCTCCGTGGGAGATCCATCAGGACGTCGGCAGCAGGACGCCGGGGTTCATGATGCCGTTGGGGTCGAGCGCGTGCTTGACGGCGCGCAGCAGATCGAGGGCGCTGCCGTGCTCGGCGGGCATCCAAGGGGCGCGCAGGCGGCCGATGCCGTGATGATGGCAGATGGTGCCGCCGATGCGCAGGGTGGTTTCCATCGCCCGCGTCCAGCACGCCATGTAGGTCGGCTCGGCGGCGGCGGGGTCGTCGGGCTTGGCGACGAAGGTGAAGTAGATGTTGGTGCCCTGCGCGTAGCAGTGCGAGGTGTGACCGGAGGCGACGAGGAGGTGCGGTACCGTGCGCAGGGCGGCGACCACCTCGCCGTACAGGGCGTGGATGCGGTCCCACTCGGCGGCGACCTCGATGGTGTCGAGGACGAAGCCGCGCTCGATGAACGACAGCAGCGACGGCACGTTGTTGCGCTCGTGCAGCCAATGCTGCACCGGCGCCTCGCCCAGCGGGTCACCGCCGTGCGCGGCGCAGACGGCGTGGCAGGCTTCCGCCTCGGCGGCGGTGAGCGACGCCGGGCCCTCGCTGAGGAGCAGCAGGACGCAGCGCTCGTCGTTCTGCCACTGGCCGAAGTGGCGGCCGCTCTCCACCGCGTCATAGAGGCGCATCACCGGCGGGCGCCAGCCGGCGCGCACGATGAGGCGCATGGCCTCGACGCCGGCGTCGAAGTCCGGAAAGGCGAAGCTCAGCGATCGCCGACTCTCGGGGAGGGGGAACACCTTGAACGTCGCTTCGGTGACGATGCCGGCGGTGCCCTCGGCGCCGAGGAAGAGGTGGCGCGGGTCGGGGCCGGCGGAGCGGCGCGGCGTCGACTTGATGCGCACGACGCGGCCGTCGGCCATGACCGCCTCGAGGCCGAGCAGCATGTCCTCGATCGAGCCGTAGCGCGTTGAGTACTGGCCAGCGGCGCGCGTCGCGACCCAGCCGCCGACGGTGGACAGGGCCACCGACTGCGGCCAGTGGCCCATCGAGTAGCCGCTGGCCTGCAGCGCATCCTCGTAGATGTGGCCGAACATGCCGGCCTGCACGCGTACCTGCAGCGCGGTCTCGTTGAGCTCGAGCAACTGGTCGAGGCGGCGCAGGTCGACGACGATCGTGGCGCCGTCGGGCAGCACGCCGCCGCCGACGCCGGAGCCGCCGCCAAACGGCACCACCGGGACGCGGTGCTGGTTGGCGTAGCGCAGCACCGTGGCGACCTCGTCGGTGTTGGCTGGACGGACGACGCAGGCCGGGCGCGAGGTCAGGCGGCCCTGGTGCAGGCGCAGCAGCGCCAGCGGCCAGGTGTCGTGCGCGTGCGCGGCGAGGGCGGCATCGTCCCAGGCGACGCGGTCGCGTCCGAGGGAGGCGGCGAGGTCCTCGCGCACCCGCGGCGCGTCACGCTCAGGCATCGGCCGCCTGGGCGACGCCGGGCGTCGGCGCCGTGTCGTCGTCGGCGACGAAGGTCGTCAGATGCTCGGCGAGCGTGCGGTGGCGCGCCAACTCGTCGCGCACGCGGGTGTCGTCCCAGCCGAGCAGACGGCCCATCGTCGCGGCGACGCCGACGGCGACGCTGCCGCCGAGTTGGAGGTCCCACAGCAGCAAGCGGCTGCGGCGCTCGATGAAATCCTCCAGCGTCATCGCCATCTCTTCGCGCACGCCGTACTCGACCTCGGCGCGCGTCACTGGCAGGGCCGGGTCGAAGCGCTCGCCGAGCAGCGGGTCGGCGGCGATGCCATCGACGATGCGCTCGGCGTGGCTGCCGTAGAGGGTCACCAGGCGCTCGATGAGATCGCCGGCGAGCAGCGGCCAGCGTTCGCGCAGACTCGCCGCGAAGGCCGGGACGTCGTCGCCGGTGCCGCTGCTGCCGAGCAACTCGGCGTGGCTGGCGCCGCGCCGCGCCGGCGCCGCCGCGCCCTGCGCCGCGAGCTGCTCGGCGGCGAGGTCGACGACGCGTTCGGCCATGCGCCGAAACGTGGTCAACTTGCCGCCGGCGACCGACACCAGGCCGCTCGGCGCCACCATCACCTCGTCCTTGCGCGACAACTCCGAGGGCGCCTTGCCGGCCTGCGCCAGCAGCGGCCGCAGGCCGGCCCAGGCGTTGACGACGTCGGCCGCGGTCAGCGCCGGCTCGACCGCGAAGGTGCGGTTGGCGGCGTCGAGCAGATAGTGGACGTCGTCGAGCGTGACGCGCGGGTAATCCTCGACGCGGTCGTAGAAGGTGTCGGTGGTGCCGAGGTAGGTCACCGCGCCGCGCGGGATGGCGAAGACGCCGCGCTTGTCGCGGGCGTTCATGACGACGATGCGCGACAGGCCGATGCGCGCGGTGCGCACGCCGAGGTGGACGCCCTTGGTGAGCTGCAGGCGCGGCGCATCGCCCGGCTCGCCGCGCAAGCGAACGGCGTCGACCCATGGGCCGGCGGCGTTGATGAGGACGCGGCCGCGCACCTCGAAGGCGTCGCCACTGACGTGGTCGCGCGCCACGACGCCGACGGCGCGGGCGTTGTCGAAGAGGAAATCCTCCGCTTCGCAGTAGTTCGCCGGCAGCGCGCCGAGCGCGGCCGCGGCCTTGATGACTTCGATGACCAGGCGCGCGTCGTCCGTGAGGTACTCGGTGTAGAGCCCGGCGGCGTACAGCTTGTCCGCCCGCAGGCGCGGCTCGAGCGTCAGCGCCTCGTCGCGGCTGAGCATGCGGTGCCGCTCGACGTCGGGAATCGAGGCCAGCTTGTCGTAGGTCCACAGGCCGGCGCTCATCTTGGCGTAGGAGGCGCGGCTGTATATCGGGAACAGCATCTGCACCGGGCGGGCGAGGTGCGGCGCCAGCTTGCGCACCGCGTAGCGCTCGGTGGCCGCCTCGCGCACCAGGCCGACGTCGCCCTGTTGCAGGTAGCGCAGGCCGCCGTGGATGAGCTTCGAGGATCGCGAGCTGGTGCCGCAGGCGAAGTCGCGCCGCTCGAGCAGGGCGACCGACAGGCCGCGCAACGCCGCGTCGCGCGCCACGCCGGCGCCGGTGATGCCGCCGCCGATCACCACCACGTCGAAGCGCCGCGCCGCCAGTTCGCGCAGGTTGGCGGCGCGGGTGCGGTGCGAGAACTCGACCGGGCGCAACATCCGGGGCACTGTCTCGCGGCGGATATGCGATGTCAACGCACGTACACGGGCCCCACCCGCGCATCTGCCCCTGGGGGGCGCCCCCCCGTGGGCGCCTGTTGGATAAGGTCGCCGGGGCCCAACCCAGCAGGCGCCCACCGGGCGCGCCCAGGGGACGCGTGGCCCTGTATGCCGCGGCCGGCGTCGACATGCCTACGGCGCGCCGCCAGCCGGTTTTCAATGCCGCCGACGTCCGTTTCGTACGGCGGCCTCGCCTTCAGGAGAGCCGCCAGCGGTGGTTTCGTAATGCGTCAGGCGGCCCTGGTGGTCGTAGCGCGTGTTGGACCGCCGCTCATCGATCCGCCAAATCTGATCGCGAACCGTATGAAGGGTCTCTTCGAGACCCGTCGGATCGACGAATCCCATTGCGACGTTTCCCGCATTGTATCTGGTACAGAAGCCGAAGACCGCAGCGGCAATCGCCGGGCCTCGTCCAGTCTGGTCGAAGAGGTTGATCGGATCCTGCAGGCTATACGCAAAGAGGTTCGAGCCACCCCCATCAAATCGTATGGGATCCTTCGCCATCCACCGCCCCGTCAACCCATCGTAGTCGCGCGCGCCGAACCTGTTGAGCGCAGTGTCTGCGATTCCCCCCGCGAACCCGAATGGTTGGAAGCCTGGACTCGTATCGGCGAGCCGGCTGCCGAACTCATCGTAGTCGATTCGTTGCGCAGTGGCCCCAGTGGCGAGGTCCACCACGATCCGCGGACTGCCGAGGTGGTCGCTGAGGATGCGGTGCGTGCCCGCATTGGCGCCGTACCGGATCATGTAGTCCGGGACATGCCGCTTGCTGCCGTAGATGAACTCCGCCAGCACGCTGCCGTCGGGGCCGAGTTCGGCGACCGGCTCGAGTTGGTCCTTGTAGAGGAAGCCCTGGACGAAGGTCCCGTTGACGCGCTTGCCGATGCGGCGGTTGCGGCCGTCGACCAAGTACTCGATGGTGCTGCCGGAGGGCAGCACGACGGTGCGCAGGTTGCCGAACGCGTCGTAGGTGAACGTCGTCTCGCCGCTGCCGTCGGTCTTGGTCTCCAGGTCGCCGTTGGGGGTGTAGGCGTAGGTCACCACGCCGTCAGCGGTGGTTTCGTACTGCGTCAGGCGGTCCTGGTCGTCATAGCGCGTGCCGGCGCTGGGCGCTGACGCCGGGACGATGGTCCCCGAGACCTGGTTGAAGCCGCCGAGGCGGTTGCCGTTGGCGTCGTAGGCGTAGTGGGCCAGGTGGGCGGCGGGCGACGAGAGGCGCCAGACGTCGGCGAGGCGGCCGGCGGCATCGTAGCCGTACTCGAGCTGCGTGCTCACCCCTTCGATGGTCTCGGTCTTGCGCACGATGCGGCCGAGCGTGTCGCGCAGGTCGATGGTGTAGGCGTAGACTTCGACGCCGTCGACCTCGGCGCCGTAGGCATCGACCTCGCCGAACGGCGACGGGGTGTAGGTGTCGGTGACGTTCACGCCGCCCACCAGCGTCGTGGTGCGCAGCAGGCCGTTGTCGGCATCGCGCGTCAGCGCCAGGGCGCCGGCACCGGTAAGGAGGCTGTCGTCGTCGTAGCCGAAGGCGAGTGGCGGCAGCGCATCGACCTGGAGCGACTGGAGGCGGAAGTCGGCGTCGTAGCCGTGGGTGACGGTGTGCGACACCGGGGGATCGACCAGGCTCCAGGTCTCGGTCTGGGGCAGCGCCCCGTCGTAGGCGAAGGACAACAGGGCGTCCGGTGTGCCGACCGATTGCAGCTGGCCAGTGATGGGAGCGTACGAGTAGGGCCGCACCTCGCTCTCCGGCTGGAGGGTCACCGACGCCAGTTGGCCTGTGCCCGTGGCGGAGTCGAACAGCACGCTGCGACCGTCGGGCCGGAGGATGGCGGTCAGCTCGCGGGCGAGGTCGTAGCCGTAGGTCGTCTCCGGCGCGAGCACCAGCGGGATGTCCGGTGGGTCGTACTCCTGCTCGAGGTTGACCGCGGTGTGGGCGAATCCATGCGCCGGTCGCCCCGGCGGCGTGAGGCTCGTGAGGTTGCCGTTCTCGTCGTACTCGTACGCGACCACCCGCTGATCGGGGGTGCCGGGCTGGAAGGTCTGCACGATGACCCGGCCGGCGTCGTCGTAGTCGAAGGCCACCACCCGTCGGACGGCATCCACCACCTGGTCGAGGTAGCCGTTCTGGTCGTCGGTCGTCGTTTTGTAGGCGAAGGTGGTGACCCGCGTGTCGGCCGTATCCGGCTCCGGGCCGCGCTTGATGGCGCTCAACCGCCCGCGAGTGTCGTACTCCCAGCGCAGCGGGTGCAGCCCCGTCACCGCGGACCTCGTCGTGCGCCCCTGGCTGTCGATGGTGCGGACCTGCTGGCGCTGCGCTGGCGTGGCCAGCGTCCAGGTCCGCGTAGTCGGGTCGTACGCACGCTCGTAGGAGCGGCCATTGATCGAGGTCGTCTCCGCCAGCTGGGTGAACGAGAACGGATCCGGCGGGTCGGGCGGCGTCACGGCGCGCAGCGTGCTGCTGGTCATAACGACGCTGCCGGATGTCGTGACAACGTCGGTCGGTCGCGCGGCCAACAGGCCGAAGCGCGGGTCGGCGCCGCGGATGACGGTTCGGGTACGCCCGTCCGGCCAGCTCGTCTGGCGGCCGCCATCGGCGGACTCGAGGGTGCTGGTCACCGTGCCGTCCGGTCGAGTCACCGCGCGCGTCATGCCGCCGCCGGGCTGCGGCGCGACCTGGTAGGCGGTCACCCGTTCGTCGAGCGGGCCCAGCGCCACGGCGGACCGAACGGCGACCTCGTAACCGGTGGCGCCTTCCGTGCGGGCCAGGGTCTTGTAGCCGCCGACCGGGTCGTCGTCGCGCAGCAGCCGGCCCTGGTCGTCGTACGCGAACGTCCAGACGTTCTGCCGCGCGTCGCGCAGCGCCACCAACAGGCCATCGGCCGCATGCGTGAGGTCGGTCGTCTCGTCGGCGGGGTTCTTCACCGAGTCGAGATAGCCGTTGGCGTCGATCGCCAGCGTGGTCCCCTGCCCGTCGGGGCCGACGATGGCCTGCGGCGTGCCATCGGGAGCGCGCACGATCTGCGTCAGGTTTCCGTCGCCGTCCTCGATCCCCACGAGCAACCGCGAGATCGGATCGTAGATGAAGCTGTAGAGGACCGCGCCGGTTAGACCGTGGCGTGTCTCCTGGTGGCGTCCCTGCGCGTCGAAGACGTACACCTCCGTGCCGTCCTCGGAAGGCACCAGAATGTCCCCGGCGCTGAATCCCGACAGCGGTCGCTCGATGTGCCTGATGCGGCTGGCCCCGAGATCCGCGACATACAAACTGCCGTCCGGCGCCAAGCCCAGGTCAACCGGGGAGGTGAACCGTGCCAGCAGCGCCGGCCCGCTGTCGCCGGCGTCGCCGGCGGCGAGCTGCCCAGCGATCGTACTGATGATCCCCGCCGGAGAGATCTGCCGAATGACGTGGTTCGCGGTGTCGGCGATGTACAGCGTGCGGTCGGGTCCGACCGCCACGCCGAACGGCAAGGAAAGCAGGGCGCTCGTCGCTGCGCCACCATCGCCGCCATACCCTGGCGTTCCGACGCCGGCGACGGTGGTGATAATGCCATTGCGATCGATGCGCCGAATGCTGTGATTGCTCGCGTCGGCGACGAACAGCGAGCCATCGGGTCCGAACGCCAGCCCGACCGGGTTCTGCAGCGTCGCGAGCGCCGCGGGGCCGCCGTCGCCGCTGTATCCGGCGCCCCCTGTTCCCGCGAGCGTGGAAATGGTCCCGTCCGGAGCGATCGAGCGAATCACGTGGTAGTCGGAGTCGGCCACGTAAACCCACCCGTCGGTGCCGACCGCGATGCCGGCGACGACGCCGAACGTCGCCGCGCGCGCGTCTCCTCCATCGCCGCTGTATCCGTACACTCCGGTCGTGCCGGCGAAGCGTTCAATGTAGAGCGAGTTGGTCGGGTCGCGAAGGCGCAGCACGCGGCGGTTTACACGGTCGGCGATGAAGAGTGAGCCGTCTGGTGCCCATGCGACGCGCTCGGGCTCGCCAACCTGTAGGCGAGTGCGAAGGGGAAGAAGTCCCCGCCGCTGCTGCCAAACTGCCCGTCGCCAGCCACTCGCCGGATCGTGCCGTCCGGGCTGATGGCGCGCACGACGCTGTTGTTGACCAGCTCGCCGCTTAGCTGTCCGAAATACACGCTGCCATCCGGTGCAACAGCCAGGCCGGGCGGATTCTGGACGCGCGCCGCGGCGGCCGGCCCGCCGTCGCCGGTATCCCCCGACACTCCGGTGCCGGCCGTCGTCGAGATGCCCAGGCCGAGGGCCTGCCCGGTGCGTCGTGCGCCGTCGCCGCGGTACAGCACGCGACCGGCAGGGTCGTAACTGTGGTGCACGTTGAGGGTCCAGCCGCCCAGCTCGAAGGCTCCCGAATCCCAGGTGAGGAAGGTGGCCAGGACGGTCTCCCACACCGGCTCCGGCACGCGGAAGGGCACGCTGGTGACGTAGTCGCGGCGCCGCCCGAAAGCCGGCGCGGTGGTGACGCTGGCGATGCCGCCGTAGAACGGCAGACCGTACTGATACGCCCGCCGCGCTCTGACCCGCCGCGCGCCCTGCACCAGCCGGCCATAGGCGTCGCGCCCGTCCCATTCGAAGCGGTAGCTCTGGTTCGGCGAGAGGTTCCCCGCGTCGATGGATTCAAACCGCGTCGTGCCGGCGACATCGATCCGTAGCAGGACGCGCTCCAACCCGGTGGGGATGGTCGGCCCGACCAAGGGGATATCCAGGGTACGCGAGGATCGCCTGCCGGCAACGCGACTGCTGCGATAGACCATCGCGAAGTCAGTGCCGATGATCGGCAACCGTTCGCCGAGCGTCTGGCTCTGACATTCTATGACCGAGCCCTCCTCGCAATCCGGATCGTCGGGCTCTGGCGTGGGCGTTGGCGTGGGAGGCGGTGTTGGGGTCGGCTCTTCGCTCAGGGCCCAATTGCAGTCGAACGGCGTGAAGTGATGCACGGGCACGCGCCAGAGGCTCCGGGGTGGCGCGTATTCCGTCGCTAGCTGGACGCGCTCGGCAGGCGTGATGCCTGCCGCCAGGAGCGCCGCAGCACTCTCAGGAACTGTGTCCCCGTCGAGGTCGATCTCGGCCTCGCCAGTCTGGTTCACCGAGAGAATCGCGATGACTCGCCCGTTCTCGGACGGCACCCAGACGCCTTGCGGCCGGTCGTAGGCGCCGACAGGCACCAGCGTCCCGACCTCGAAATCAAGAAAGTTGTCGACATAGAGTCGCACCGGCGCGTCGAACGTGATGGCGACCGCTCCGGTGTAGTCCGCTTCGAGGGCACTCAGCTCGACCGCGTAGGTGTAGGCGCTGGTGGGTGGCAGCGGCGCCGGCATGGCAGCCGGCCCATGCGGGCCGACGGTGTATTCGATGGCGCGCACCGTGACGCGGTCAAGGGACTGGACGCTGCCGTCCGGCAGCAGCAACTCGGCGGACACGCCGGCGGGGAACAAGAGCGTCGCCTGACGCGTGCCGGCGCTGTCTTGACTGGGGATCGACTGTCGCGCGACGTGGAAGCCGGATGGCGGGGTGAGGGTCAGATCGATGGCCGTTGGCGCGCCGCCGGCCGGAAGCAGGACCACGTCGTCTACCGCGGCGAAGTCCTGCCACGGCGCTTGCACCTGCCGCTGCGCCGGGAGGTAGCCGTCGCGCTCGAACACCACGGTGACGACGCCGCCACCATTGGCGACCAGGTCGAAGCGTCCGTCCGCGCGCGTCGCGGTGCTGCCCAACTCGGGATGGCCGAGAACGGATACCGCCACCCCGCTCAAGGGGATGCGGGAGCCGCCGCCGTCGAGGGTGTCCACCGCCCCGCGCAGCACCGTGACGCGGCGCGGGTCGATGGCGCCGAGGTCCGGCAGGATCTGGACGGGGTTGGAACCCGTGAAGAGAAAGGTAGCCTGATCGAGGAGGTCTTCGACGACCGTGCGGTCGATCGGCGAGGCGACCGTCGACGGATCCGGAGGAGGATCACGGCGCACAACCGAGACGCTGTCACTGCCGACGTTGCCGGCCAGGTCGATGGCGTCGACAACGACCGTGTTCGGACCAACACCCAACCCAGTGGGCACGGCGAACAGGGCATCCGGGGTCGTCGGCACGCCGTTCACGCGCACCTCGGCCAGGGGGCTGGCATCAACCACCATGCCCGTCACCAATGGTGCCGCATCGACGACGACGGCCCCCTCCAGCGGGCGTCCGATGATGACGGTCGGCGGCGTGATGTCGATGGTCACCGCGATGGTCTGACTGTCGGAACCGACGGCATTGATGGCTTCGGCCGTGATGAGCAGCGGCCCTTGGAAACCCTCGGTGAGGGTTAACGTCGCGGTGAAAGTCGCGCCATCGAGCATGGCAGGTTCGCCGTTCACCGTGACGCTGTCGGCACCTGCAGCCTGACCGGTCACGACGAGTTCGAAGTAGGCGGCAACGAAGCTGCCGTCGATCGGACTCTGAATGGACACAGCCGGTGCCGCTGGGGAAGGGGTTTCCGTGGCCGTCGAGGTCCGCGTCGCGGTCGCAGTCGCGGTGGAGCTCGCCGTTGCCGTTGCTGTCCCCGTAGGCGTGGCAGTTGCCGTGCTCGTCGGTAGGGGAACCGGAGTCCGGGTGAACGTCGGTGTCGGCAGGGCGTAGGTGATGACCAGCTGGGCGCGATCGGTGCCGACACCGTGCTCTTTGGCGCGGAAGCCAAAGTCGCGGTAGTCGACGGTCCCCTCGTCGCTGGCGGCGAGGCGCAGCCAGACATTGCCTGGATCGCTGCTGGCGCGCGCGGCGACGACGACACTGGTCACGGTCATTTCGAACCAGCTACCGGCGCCGACGTTCATCGCCCCAGTCGCCGTCGGCGACGGCTCGACACCCGGCTGCGTTTGCCAGGTGACGCCGGTGGTCCCGTCGCCTTCGATGAAGGCGTCGCTCAGCCGCCACGCCGTGAGGCCCAGCGCCAGCGGGTCGGCGTAGGTGCGCTCGATGTACAGGCGCAGCCTGGCCTCGCTGATGGTCGCTCCGCTGGGCACGGTCGAGATGTCGAAGTGCAGCAAGGCCCGCTTGAGCAGGGTGGCGCCATTCTTCGCACCGTACGGCCCAGTTTCGCCGGTCGAGTAGTTGCCGAGATTGTTGGCCGGCAGGGCCGACCACACCCAGGTGTCGTGAGCGGCGCCGATGGTGGCCGTCTGTCCAACGGCTTGGCTCGCCCCGACGCACGCCGCGAGGACCGCCACGCAGTCGATCCAGCGGCGCCTCACGACCGAACCCTCGGGGGCGCGACCGATACGTCGAACTCGGTCCCAGCACCTTCGGCCACCAACGCCTCGATCGCCCGATCGAGTTCCCAGCGGAGCCAATAGAGATCGCGCCCGCCATCCTGGGCATAGGAGACCGGTTCGACGAGTGTGCACCCGGGGTAGTCGGTGAAGCGCTTCGCCAGCCGCGGGTGCTGCTCCCAGGGCGCGATGGCCTCGACGGCCTCGTAGCCGAGCGCGCGGGCGCGCGCGAAGGCATCATGGAGCAGGGCGCGGAAGACGGCGACTGACTGCTGGCGGTCGAGCAGATCGTCGCGCACGCCGGCGGCGGTCACCCGCAGGGTCGTACGGTTGCGCCGGCGGACGGCGTCGCGCTCGCGCTCCGCGGGCCCCGCGGTCTTGGGCAGCGCCGGCGCGGCCGGGCGGATGGGCGGGATCTCGAGGAAGGCGATGGGTGTGGCGCCGCTGCTCAGTACGAGCGTGTCCGGGCAGCGTACCACCAGGTCGTCGGCCCAGGCGCGCGACCACTCGCCGCACTGGCCGAAGAAACTATCGCCGGCGGCGACGCAGGTGGTCATGATCGCCTGCAGCGTCGCCGGCCGTCACCGCCCGTGCGGCCACGGCGGTGTGCGTGGCTGCCACCAAGCGGCGCGGCCAGAGACCGCAGGCGGCAGCGGCCAGCAGCGCCGTCCCCTCCCCGATGATGCGGATGAATCTGCGTCGCTCGAGCATGCGTGCCCCTCCCCGGTGCCGTTGGGGTGGCCCGGGGGGGGGGGGGGGGCTTCGCAATAGGTGTTTCCCCGTACATGCGGCGCATGGCTGCGGCGCGGAGATGCGATGTCAGCACGGATATGCCCCGGGAGCGCCCGCCAGGGGCCGCGTGGCGGTGTGCCGCGCGCCTTGACCGCGCGCTCCGGCGCGGCTTTGGTTCGCCGGTGCAGGTCGACGGCATCCTCTTCGATTACGGCGGCACGCTGGACGGGCCGGCGAGCCACTGGCTCGACCGCTTCGTGGCGTTGTACGCCGCGGCCGGCGTCGACATGCCGATCGGGCGCCTGAAGCCGGCGTTCTACGCCGCCGACGAGGCGGCCTATGGCGATGCGGCGGTGGCCGACATGTCGCTCGCCGAGTTGATGGATTTCCACGTCGCCGTGCAGCACGCGCGCCTCGGCCTCGACGACGCGGCGCTACGCCGACGCCTGGCCGACGACTTCGTGGCCGGCACCACGGCGGCGCTCGCCGCCAGCCGGTCGGTGCTCGAACGCCTCGCCCGCACGCATCGCCTCGGCGTGGTGTCGAATTTCTACGGCAACGTCGAACGCATCCTGGCCGACGCCGGCTTCGCGCCGCTGCTCGCCGTGGTGGCCGATTCGAACCGCGTCGGCGCGTCAAAACCCGACCGGCGAATCTTCGACCACGCGCTGGCGGCGCTCGGCACCGCCCCAGCGCGCACGTTGCACGTCGGCGATTCCCACGAGCGCGACGTGCGCGCCGCGAAGTCCCTCGGCCTGCGCACCGCCTGGCTGGTGCCGCAGCCGCTGGCGCGCGACGAGTACGCAGATCTCGTCATCACCGATCTCCGAGAGCTTGAGACAGGCCTTACCGCGGAGGCGCAGAGGCGCGGAGGTTGAGCAGAATGCCTCCGCGCCTCCGCGTCTCCGCGGTGAAGAGGGAACGCCCATGAAAGCCGGACTGATCGCCGCCGGGCTCGGCGAACGCCTGCAGACGGCGGGGGTGGCGACGCCGAAGCCGCTGGTGCGCGTCGCTGGCAGGGCGCTGGTCGACCATGTGCTCGACGCGCTGGCGGAGGCCGGGATCGCGGAGGTGGCGTGCCTATTCAACGCCGAGCCGGGAACCGATGCGGTGGAGGCCCACTGCCGCGGGCGCGGGCGCGCGCCGCGGCTGGAGATTCGCCGCAAGACGACGCCGAGTTCGATCGAGAGTTTGCGTGAGGTGGTGAAGATCTTATCCCCTCACCCTGGCCCTCTCCCTGCGGGAGAGGAAATCTCGGCGCTGATCCTCACTGTCGATGCGGTGTTCGCGCCGGCGACGTTGCGGGCCTTCGTGGCGGCGGCGGCGCACTGGCCAGACGCCGATGCGGTGCTGGCGGTGACGGATCACGTCGACGACGAGAAGCCGCTGCACGCGACACTCGACGGGTGCGGGCGGATCACGGCGCTGGGGACGGCGGCGGCGGGGGGCGAGTGGATCACGGCGGGGTTCTACGTCATCGGGCCGCGGGCGTTGGCGGCGATCGCGGCGGCGCGACCGGGGCAGTTCGCGGCGCTGCGCGCCTTTCTCGCCCATCTCGTCGACGGCGGATCGCTCGTCTACGGCGTGCCGATGGGCAAGACGCTCGACGTCGACCGACCGCAGGACATCGCCGCCGCCGAGGCCTTCGTACGCCGGGGCTACCGATGAGCGACTTCCTCGGCATCGCCCGCGAGCGCATCTACTCGCCCGGCAAGGTGGACGACGACCGCGCCATCCTCGACGCCGTCGCCGCGCACCTCGGCGCGACGCACCGCTGCGCGATGCTGGACGCCGAGGCGCCCCTGCCGCTTGCGCCGCCGTCGCCCGCCACGGTGGTCTTCGCCATGTGCCAGGGGCCGGCGGCGCTCGAGGTGCTGCGCGGCTGGGAGGCGGCCGGCGTGCGCGTCATCAACAGCGTGGCTGGAATCGAGAATGCGCATCGGCGCCGCATGCTGGCCGCCTTCGCGCGCGACGGCGTCGCGCATCCGCCGAGTGCCATCGTCGCCACCGCCGACGCGGCGGCGCTGCCCGACTGGGTCGACGGCGATCTGTGGGTGAAACGCGGCGACGTGCACTCCACCGAGGCGGGCGATGTCGTGCGCGCCGCCGGCCGCGCCGCCGTCGGCGCCGCGCTCGCCGCCTTCGCCGCGCGCGGCATCGCCGCCGCCTGCGTGCAGCGCCACGTGGCCGGGCCGGTGTTCAAGTTCTACGCGGTGCGCGGCGAAGACTTCTTCGCCTGCTACCCGCCGACCGGTGTGGCGGCGCCCGACCGGGGCGAGGAATCCGCCATGCGGGCTCTCGCCGCGGCCGGCGCCGGCGCTCTCGAACTAGAAGTATTCGGCGGCGATTGTGTGCGCGACGGCGATGGAAACTTATGGTTGTTTGACTTGAATGATTGGCCTAGCTACGGTCGCTGCCGGTTCGGCGCCGCCGCGGCGATCGCCTCCTACGTCAGACGAGCGAGGATCAATTGAAGACCGCCCAGCGTGCGCAGGAAGCCGCGCATCCGGTTCCCGGGCCGACGTCCCGCGCGACCTACACGGCCGAGCAGGCCTACCTGGCGCCGGGCCTGCAACGTATCGCGCAGCTCTCCGAGCTCACCATCGAGCGCGGCTACGGCTCGACGTTGGTCGATACCGACGGCAACGAGTTCCTCGACTTCTTCGCCGGCGTCGCCGTCGCCAGCCTCGGCCACTCGCACCCGCGCTACGTCAAGGCGCTGCAGGCGCAGCTCGAGAAGAGCGTCGTCGGCAGCTTCACCACGGCGCCACGCCTGCAGCTGCTCGAACTGCTCGCCAGCCTCGCCCCCGGCACCCTCGATCGCACGCAGCTGTACAGCGGCGGCTCGGAGGCGGTGGAGGCGGCGATCCGCCTCGCCAAGGCGCACACCAAGGGCTTCGAGGTGGTCGGCTTCTGGGGCGGCTTCCACGGCAAGACCGGCGGCGTCATGGGGCTGATCGGTGACAGCTGGAAGCGTCACTGGGGTCCGTTGCAGGTCGGCACGCACCAGGTGCCCTACGCCGACTGCTACCGCTGCCCGCTCAACACCACTTACCCGGGCTGCGGCATGGCCTGCGTCGAGCTCGCCGGCAAGCAACTCGACGTCGCCAGCGCCGGCGCCATCGCGGCGGTCATCGTCGAGCCGATGCAGGGCACGGCGGGCAACGTCGTTCCGCCGCCGGAGTTCCTGCCCGCCGTGCAGGCGCTGGCGAAGAAGCACGACGCGCTCTTGATCGCCGACGAGATGATCACCGGTTTCGGTCGCACCGGACGCATGTTCGGCGTCGAGCACACCGGCGTCGAGCCCGACATCATGACCATCGGCAAGGGGTTCGGCGGCGGCTTCCCGGTGACCGGTCTGATCTCGACCGACGCGATCACCGCGGCGATGCCGTTCGCGCGGCCGAGTTCGTCGTCGTCGAGCTACGGCGGCAACCCGCTCGGCGCGACGGCGGCGCTGGCGACGGTGCAGACCATCGTCGACGAGGGCCTGGTCGAGAACGCGGCGCGCGTCGGCGCGGTGCTGCTCGACGGACTGCGCGGGTTGCAGGAGAAGTACCGCTGCATCGGCGACGTGCGCGGCGTCGGCCTGCTGATCGGCATGGACCTGGTGGTCGACCGGCGCACCAAGGAGCCGCTGCCAGGCCCCGTCACCGAGGCCCTCTTTCTCGCCGCGCTGCGCCGCGGGCTGCTGCTGATGGGGTACTTCTCGCGCGTGCGCATCAATCCCCCGCTGGTGCTGACCGAGTCGGAGGCGGGCGACGGCGTCGCCATCCTCGACGAGGTGTTCGGCGAGCTCGAGCGCGAGGGTCTGCTGCCGGCATGAGGCGTCGCCGTACGGCCATGCTCGGCTTCGGCCACGTCGCCGAACACGGGCACCTGCCCGCCTGGCGCGCCCGCGCCGACATCGCCCTGGTCGCGGTCGCCGAACCGGACGCCGGACGCCGCGCCGCCGCCGCGCGCCTGCTTCCCGAGGCGCGCGTCTACGCCGAGGCCGCCGAACTCCTGTCGCGCGAGACGCTCGACGCGGTCGACATCGCCGCGCCGCCGGCGCAGCACGCGGCGCTGGCCGTCGCCGCGGCGCGCGCCGGATGCCACGTCCTCTGCGAGAAGCCGCTCGCCACCCGTCTGACGGACTTCCGCGCCATGCGCGACACGGCGCAGGCCGCCGCGGTGGCGCTGTACACGGTGCACAACTGGAAACACTCCGCGCAGTTCATCCAGTTGACGGCATTGCTCGCCGCGGGCGCCGTCGGGCGCCTGCGCCACGTTCGCCTCGAGACGGTGCGCGCCGGGCGCGCGGTCAGCGTCGGCGGCGAGTGGCGCGGCGACGCCGCAGTCGCCGGCGGCGGCATCCTCGTCGACCACGGCTGGCACGCGCTCTATCTGCTCCTCGGCCTCGTTGGTGAGCGGCCGCAGCGCGTCGCGGCGACCATCGAGCGGCGCCGCGATGCCGCCGCCGCGGTCGAGGACACGGTCACCTGTCGCCTCGAGTTCCCGTCCTGCAGCGGGGAGATCTTCCTGACCTGGGCGGGGGACGCACGGCGCACGGCGTGGGAGGTGCGCGGCAGCGCCGGGACGGTGCGCTTGGTCGACGACCGCGGCACCGTCGAGCGCGACGGCAGACAGCGCGAGCTGGCGTTCGCCGGCTCGCTGTCCGAGGGCTCGCATCATCCGGATTGGTTCGGCGCGGTGATCGAGGACTTTCTCTTCGAGATCGACGATCCGGCGCGGCGCGGCCGCAATCTCGCCGAGGCCGAGTGCTGCGTCATGCTGACCGAGCTCGCCTACGCCTCCGGCGCCGCCGGGCACGCGCTGGACGTGCCGGGCGCGCTCGCCGCAGCGGTGGCAGCGGCGTGAGGGACGCGGCGGCACTGGAGGGGCCGCGCACCGGCATGACCGCCGTGCTGTTGCCGCCGACGGCGATGAGCTTTCACGTCGTCGCCGGCCTGCCGATCGTGCAGCGCGTCGCGCTCTGCGCCCTGCGCGGCGGCTTCGACGCCGTCATCGCGCTGGCGCCGGGCGACGGCGCCGCGTTGCGCGCGGTGCTGGCACGCGACCCGCGCACGGCGCGGATCCCGGTGGTGGCCGACACCGCCGGCGCCGCGATCGTCAGCGAGCACGTCGCGCTGATCCCCTCCGACTGCGTCGTCACCACCGGCGCCCTGGTGCGCGCGCGCGCCGCCGAAGTGAACGGCCGACCGCTGCGCTTTGGCGCCGGCGGCATCGTCGTCGCGCCGCGCGCGACGCTGGGGGCGCCCCCGAGCGACGCCGGCCTGCCCGAGGGCGAGCTGTGCCTGCGCGTCACCGACGCGCGTGCGGCGGCGGCGGCCGAGCGCGCGCTGCTGGCGACGCTCGGGTCGCCGACGGACGGCCCGATCGCGCGCTTCGATCGCGCCCTGTCGACGCGCATCAGCCGCCATCTGGTCCGCACGCCGCTGCGGCCGAATCACATCACGACGATCGGGACCTGCATCGGCTTCGCCGGCGCCTGGGGCCTGGCGCAGGGCTCCTACCTGTCGGGTGTCCTGGGTGCGCTGCTGTTCTGGTTCGCGGTGATCATCGACGGCTGCGACGGCGAGGTGGCGCGGCTGAAGTTTCTCGAGTCGCGCTTCGGCTACTGGTACGACATCACCACCGACAACCTCGTCCACGCCGCGGTCTTCGCCGGCCTCGGGGTCGGCCTCTATCGCGCCGATCCGAGCCAGCCGTTTCTGCTCCTCGGGGCCCTGCTGGTGGGCGGCCTCATCGCCGCCACCGCCGCGACGCTCACCCTCCTCGTCCCGGATCCGCTCGCCGACCAACCGGCGCCGCGCAGCCGGCGCGGGCGCGGGCGGCGGCGGCTGCTCGGCGGCTTCGAGGCGCTGATGAACCGCGACTTTGCGTACCTGCTGCTGCTGTTGGCCGTCGTCGGCCGGCTGCACTGGTTCCTCTGGGGCGCGGCCGTCGGCACCTACGTCTACGCCGGCGCGCTGGTGCTCGTGCATCGCTGGCGCGATGCCGACTGACTCGTGTGGTGGTGGATCGAGCGCGGGCTGCTCGCGGCGGGGGTGGTCCTCTTCGCGGTACTGGTGCAGCGGCTCGGCCCAGCCGACGTCTGGAGCAATCTGCGCCTCATCGGCTGGGGCTTCGTGCTGGTCATCGGCCAGGAGGCCGTCGCCTATCTCTTGAACACCGTCGGCTGGCGCTATGCGTTTGCGTCACCGCGCCCGGTTCCCTTCCGCGCCCTGCTCGCCGCCCGCCTGGCCGGTGAGGCGATCAACAATCTGACGCCGACCGCCACCATCGGTGGCGAGGTGGTGCGCGCCCGCATGCTCGAGGGGCGCTGCGAACCGCACACAGCCTGGGCGTCGGTGGCGGTGGCGAAGCTCAGCCAGACCGCGGCGCAGATGCTCTTCGTCTTCGTCGGCCTGGTCGCCGTGGTGCGCGACGTGCCCTTGCCGGACGGCTTCCGGCGCGGGCTGTACATCGGCCTCGGCGCCATCACGGTCGGGCTGCTGCTCGGCATCGCGCTGCAACGCCGCGGCCTGTTCGGCGCCGCGGCACGGTTGGCCGAGCGCCTCGGCCTGCGGGTGCCCCAGGCGTTGCATGCGCAACTGGCCGATCTCGACGCCGAGATCGCGCGCGTCTACGCCGATCCGGCTGCCTTCGCGATCTCCGTGGCGGGGTTCTTCGGCGGCTGGTGCATGGGGGCGGTGGAGGTCTACATCGTCCTCAGCTGCCTGCAGCTCGAGCCGACCTGGACGCGCGCCTTCACCATCGAGGTCCTCGCCGTCGCCATCGACGCACTGTTCTTCTTCGTCCCAGCCAAGGCCGGCGTGCAGGAGGGCGGCAAGGCGCTGATCTTCAGCCTGCTCGGACTCGATCCGGCCAAGGGTCTGGTGCTCGGCATCGTGCGGCGCGTCCGCGAACTCAGCTGGTCGCTGGTCGGCCTGGTCGTCCTGACGCGCCATCAGGCGCGGCGTCGGAGGTCTGTATGACGGCGCGCCGGCTGATCGTCGCCGCCGACGACTTCGGACTCTCCGCCGGCGTCAACGCCGGCATCCTGCGCGCGCATCGCGAGGGGATTCTCACCGAGACCAGTCTGATGGTACGCGGCGCCGCGGTCGCCGAGGCGGTGGCGATGGCGCGCGCCGCGCCGACGCTCGGCGTCGGCCTGCACCTGACGCTGCTGCAGGGTCACTGCGCCGCGCCGCCGGCCGACGTTCCGGTGCTGGTCGACCGCGACGGTCGCTTCTCCGACACGCCGGTGTGGACCGGAATGCGCTATTTCTTCACCCCCGGCGCCCGCGCGCAACTGCGGCAGGAGATCGCCGCGCAGCTCGACGCCTTTCTCGCCACCGGGCTGCCGCTGTCGCACGTCGACGGGCACCTGACCATCCATATGCACCCGATCGCGCTTGCCGTGCTGCTCGACCTCGCGCCGCGCTACGGCATCCGCGCCGTACGCCTGCCGCGCGACCCGCTCGCCGCGGCGCTGCGCTGGGACCGCCGCCACGCCGCCCGCAAGTGCTTCGAGGCGGCGGCTTTCGGCGCCCTGTCCGGCTGGGCGCGGCCGCGCCTGGGGCGCGCTGGGCTGCGCCATCCGGAGCGGATGTACGGCATGCACCAGACCGGGCAGATGACCGAGGCGTACCTGCTGCACCTCATCGCGACGCTGCCGCCAGGGACCAGCGAGCTGTACGGCCATCCCGCCGCGACGGTCGACGACGAGGCGCGCCGCTGGCGCCCGGCGAACTACGCCAGCGAGGCCGAGTTGGCGGCGCTGTGCAGCCCGCGTGTGCGGGCGGCGCTCGACGCCGCCGGGATCGGGCTGATCGCCTACCGCGATCTGTAGGGCGCCCCCCCCAGGGCAGGCCCGCTGTCGTGCCGATCGCGGCGTCTGGCCGGCCCGGCGTCCGAGGTCGAAGGGCGGCGGAATCTTGTGGACCTTCACCCTCTGGCGTTGGTACTCACTAAGGGATGCGTCGGCGCGGCGCCGCACTCGCAAAAGGGGGAACGTCCATGAAAGCTACGCGCTACTTTATGTTGGCCCTGACCCTGCTGACGGGGTCGCCCGCGGTGGCGGAGGAGATCGCCCGCTACATTCTGCCGCCCGGCAACTTCGGCGGCGTGCCGTTCACGGTGAATTCCACCGATCAACTGCAGCTGTACTCCGACCTGACGCCGCTGCGCGACAACATCACTCGCGCGGACATCGATCAATTCTTCCTCCCCGAGGACTTCCAGCCGATTGAGCCGAGCCGCGAGGAAGCGACCGGCCGCGCCGGGCTGCGCATCGTGTACGACGCGTACGGTGTGCCGCACGTGTACGGCACCACGCGGGCGGATGTCGCCTTCGGCGCCGGATGGGTGGCGGCGCGCGACCGCGGTCTGCTGCTGCAGATCGGACGCGGTCCGGCCCGCGTCGCCGTCGCCGACGTGCCCAACATCGACGCCTTCTCGCTGGTCACCAGCATCCAGTCATTCGTGCCGAGCGCGGAGGCCGAAGCGCTGGTGACCCAGCAGGTGCAGCTGCTGATCGACACGTACGGCGACGAGGGCCGGGAGATCGTCGACGACGCGCAGGCCTACGCCGATGGCATCAACGCCTACTGGGCGGCGAATAACATTACGCAACCGCCCGTGACGGTGAACGACGTCGTCGCGGTGACGGCGTTCATCGGCTCGATCTTCGGCGCCGGCGGCGGCGGCGAAGCGGCCAACTCCGATCTGCTCGCCAAGCTCCAGCAGCAGCTCGGCGCCGACGCCGGGCACAAGGCATGGGTCGACGTGATGCTGGCCGACGACCCCGAGGCGCCGACGACGATTGATCGGCCCTTCCGATACGGCCCGTTGACGGGCGGCGAAGTGACCGGATCGGTAATCGTCGACGCCGGCTCGATCCAGAGCATCGATCCGCGCCAGCCGGCCGCCCTGGCGGCGGCGGCGCCGGCGCGGCAGCGCGCCTCGAACTTCCTGGTGACCGCGCCGGCGCGCTCGGCCTCGGGCAACTCGCTCGCCGTCATGGGCCCGCAGCTCGGCTATTACTACCCGGAGATCGTCCAGCAGATCTCGCTGCATGGACCGGGCTTCACGGCGCAGGGTGCCGCCGTGCCGGGCTTATCCATGTATATCCTGATCGGGCGCACGCCGGACTATGCGTGGAGCCTGACTTCGGCCGGGCACGACGTCCGCGACGTGTTCGCCGAGCAGCTCTGCGAGCCCGGCGGCGGGACGCCGACGCGCGCGTCGAAGCACTACGTCTTCAACGGTGAATGTCGCGCCATGACCACCTTCACCGCGGGCGTCCTTGGGACCACGCCGCTCACCTACAACCTGACGGTCCACGGCCCAGTCTTCGGCACCGCCACCGTCGCCGGCAAACCGTTCGCGCTCTCGCGCCAACGCTCGACGTTCGGTCGCGACGTGCTGAATCTCGCGGCGCTGAAGCACATGACCGAGGGCAAGGCGAGTTCGACGCGGCGCTTCTGGCGCACCGCGAACGAGTTCGGCTTCACGTTCAACTGGGCCTACGTCTCGCGCCGCGGCACCGCCTACTACTCCTCCGGCCGCCTGCCGCGCCGCGCGCGCGGGCTCGATCGGCGCCTGCCCACGCTCGGTACCGGCGAGTACGAGTGGCGCGGTTTCCTCGGGCAGAAGCGCCATCCGCACGATCACAGCGGTCCGGGTGGATTGTTGCTCAATTGGAACAACCGCTCGGCACCGGGATTCATGCACGGTGACGACGAGCCGTACGGGTCCGTCCAGCGCGTGGAGATGTTCGACCGCTTCCCGGCGCAGGTGCAGATCACGGACAACGTCGGGATCATGAACCGCGCCGCCAGTGAGGACATTCGCTCGCCCGTCTGGCCCCTCGTCAGCCGCGTGTTGCGCACCGGGCCGGCCCCGGATCCGCGCGACCAGCAGATCCTCGATCTGCTCGACAACTGGGTCGGTCGCGACGCGCCGCGAGTCGATGCCGACAACGACGGGTTCTACGACGAGGCAGGCCCGACGGTCATGGACGCGATGTGGCGCCCGATCGCGGACGCGGTGATGACGCCGGTGTTCGGCCCGCTCATCAACGACCTGGACAACGTCCGCAATCTCGACGGGCTCGAGGGCGCGTCGTATGTGGACAAGGATCTCCGCACGCTGCTCGGCGACCCGGTCGTCGGGCCGTTCAACCTCTCCTATTGTGGCGCCGGCGCCCTGACGGCGTGCCGCGACTCGCTGTGGCAGGCGCTTCATCAAGCCGCCGATGCCACCGCGCTGCAGCTCAGCCAGGCCGATCCGGCGTTGTGGCGCCGGCCGGCACGTCGCACCAGCTTCGTTCCGGGCCTGCTCCCCAACACGATCCCCTTCACCAACCGGCCGACGTTCCAGCAGGTGCTGGAGCTCGAGCCGACGCGGCCGTAACGCGCTTCCCAGCGGTCACCGGCCCAGGGTCCTCCCGCGACCCTGGGCCGGTCGGGCCACTGCCGTGCGTTCGACGGCGATCAGGGCCGCCGCCCGCTGGTGCTGGCGGGGGTTCCGTCAGCGCCGCTCGGCGCAGTATCCGAATTGCACCGGTGCGCCGCGTACGACGGTGTTGTTCCAGCTGAGGCCCTCGGCGGTGACCCGGGAGCTCGACTGGCTCCAGCGCGCGCTCCACAGTTCGCGCACGCTGCCGTCGACCGCGAAGCTGATCCGCCAGTCCACCGGGCGAGCGTTCGTCGTGGTCAGCGTCACGGCGCGGCAGTAGCCGGTACCCCAGTCGGATGTCGTTGTCTGCTGGACGCTGACCGCCGCGGCGGCGGTGGCGGTCGGCGAGGGCGAACGGCGCATCGACGCCGTCGGCGATGGTGACGCCGTGCGCGACGCGGTGGTCGCCGCGGTGGGCACGCGTGAGGGTGAGCGCGTTGACGTGGCCGTGGCGACGGGTGACGCGGGCGACGCCGTCGGCGTCGGCGAGGCGCCCATCGGAACCGCGCGCGTCGCGCAAAAGCCGAACGCCTGCGGCTGGCTGGCGGAGACCGCGTCGTTCCATCCGAGTCCCTCGGCAGTCACCGTGTGGTCGCTCTGCACGATCCGCGCGTTCCAGCTCGTCGTGATCACGTCATGAAGGTGAAACTCGACCGTCCAGTCGATGCGCTGGCTCGCAGCGGTGCTGACGATGGCGTTCATGCAGTAGCCGCTGCCCCAGTCGGATTGCGTGGTGAGCGTCAGCGCGACCTCCGCCGGCGGTGCCGGCGTCGGCGGTGGGTTGCCCGAGGTGCCCGCGCCGAAGACCACGTCACTGCATGAGTAAAACGCTTCCGGGCTGTCGTCGCGCTGCCAGACGACGTAGAGGATGGCGTGCCCGCTGCGCCGCGGTAGCGCCGTGCGCAACACCACCGGGTTGTCCGCCGCCCACGGCCCCGAGTCGTGGACGAGCACCAGGTCCGACCAGCGCAGCGGCCCGTTCGGGTCGAACCCCTCGCGCGTCAGGTAGAACCGGTAGTACCTGGTACTGTGCGGGGCCGTCGAGCGCCACGTGAGCGTGTGCAGGCCGACGCTACCGGGCCCGATCTCGGTTGTCGGCCAAGCGGTCCCGGGTGCATCGAAGGCGGCGTACTTGGCGCGTCCGGCACTGCACAGCTGCCCGTCCGGAATGGACTCGCTGTGCCGCCCGTCGACGCTGCCGAGGTTGATTTCCATCCAGTCGTACAGCGCCTGGGGATTGGCGGCCCACGCCAGGCTGCACATGGCGTTGTCCGGCGTCAGGAAGTGGCAGGAGTAGGCGCGCGACGGCGGATCCGCGAGGCTGCCGTGGCCGCGCGCCACCGGCGCGGTGCCGAGCAGCAGCGCCAGCGCCACCGCGGCCACGGACGCGGCGCGCCAGGCGCGCCGCGTCGCGATGTCCCTCTGGATGCAGTGAGCCATGCGGAGTTCCCCCTGATTGCCGAGTTGCGGGTCGCTCCAGGTTCGAAGCGCAACTGCGGAGGCGCAGTGGAGGCCCAGTTTGTTGCCGCGTCGCGGACTTCGACGCCGGCGCGGCGGCGCGCCGCAAACGCGCGCTGGCCGACATTCTCTGCTGCGCGTCCCGCCGGGACGTGAGACAGTGGTGGCGGAACGGACTCGCGATGGGGATGACCACGACGAAGGGTACGCCGGCATTCGCGGCCTGCTGCACGCTGCTCGCCACTCTCGCGGTCACGTCTTCGAGCGCCGCGCAGATCTACAAATGGGTCGACGAGAAGGGCACCCTCCACTTCAGCAACGATCCGCCCCCGAAGGTCGCGGTCGAAGTCGTTCCGGAGGGCGAGCGCCGGCCGCGGGCCGTGGACCAACCGCCGCCTGTGGCGGAATCGGCGGCCGAGCTGCCTGAAGACGCGGCGCCGCGCGAGTCGCAGCGCGGCGCAAGGTCAGACGCCGAGGTGGAAGACGTCGAGTCCGAGGAGATCATTGCCGAGGACTCCGACACGATCATCGTCGACGACGGCGGACGCGACGTGGTGACCGGTTACCGCGCCTACTCGCCGCGCAACCGCCCCGGGCAGGCGATCCGCCAACCGAACCGGCAGCCGGTCCGCCAGCCGCGTCGGGTCCGCTGACGCCGCCGGCGGTTTCATCCCGATACAGGCCGTGCCGGGGTGGCCTCCGCAGGCCAGACGATCCGGGAGCGCGGTGCGCGTCGCGATCTACAGGCCCAGGTCGCTCAGCCCCGGGTGGTCGATCGGGCGCGGGCCAAGCGGCCAGTGGTAGAGCCGTTCGCTCGCATCGATCGGTCGGTCGTTGATGCTGGCGAAACGGCGGCGCATCAACCCGTCGGCGTCGAACTCCCAGTTCTCGTTGCCGTACGAGCGCACCCACTGGCCGCCCCCCTCGGTCCACTCGTAGGCGAATCGCACCGCGATCCGATCGTCGCCGAAGGTCCACAGTTCCTTGATCAAGCGGTACTCCCGCTCGCGCGCCCACTTCTTTTCGAGGAACGCGACGATCTCGGCCCTACCGTGCGGGAACTCGGCGCGATTCCGCCACTGGCTGTCGAGCGTGTAGGCGAGGGCAACGCGGCGCGGATCGCGCGTGTTCCACGCGTCTTCCGCCAACCGCACCTTCTGGAGGGCGGCCGCGAGCGTGAACGGGGGGCATGGCGGTTTCGTGGACATCGGGGACTCATCCTTCTCGACGCGCACGCCACCGCTGCCGCCACCGATCACGAACAGGTCGAAGTCGAAGTCGGCCATGATCATCCCGCGCGCCGCGCCGACGCCGCTCACAGATCGAGCACCAATCGTCGGGCGCTGGCGGCGGCTGGAACGGCGCAACAGAGCAGTCCCTGCCCAGCGCCAGGCGTCGCGGTCGGACGCGACGCATAGGTGACCTCGCCCTCGAGCACCGCCGTGCGACAGGTGCCGCAGGTCCCGCCGCGGCAACTGAACTCCGGCGTCAGGCCGCGCGCTTCCGCCAACTCCAGCAGCGTGCCCGCGATCGGCGTCCAGCGCGCCTCCTTGGCCGACTTCGAAAAGATGACTTGCACCGATTCGGCGGCCGGCGCGGGCAGTGCGGCGAGCAACGCCGGCGTGCCCGGATCCGGTTTGCGCACCAGCGTCGACGGGCCGAACGCTTCCGCCCAGATCCGATCGTCGGGGATGCGAAGCCCGCGCAGGTCATCGTAGAACCCCTGCGTGAAGGTGGCCGGGCCGCAGAGGTAGAAGTCGTAATCGTCGAGCGGGAGAACCGCCTTCACGAGGTCGATATCGAGGCGGCCCGTGTACTCGTAATCGGCGCCTGCCACTGCCGTTGGTTCCGGCTGGCTGAGGGCGCGGACGACCCTGATCTCCCCCGCGGCCTGCTGCACGAGCGCCGCGATCTCGGTGTCGAACGGACGATCGGCGAGAGTGCGCGACCCGTGCATGAAGAACGTCGGCCGCAGGTGCCGGGTGCGCAGCCCCTCGAAGACGAGGTGACGCAGCAGAGCCATCATCGGCGTGATGCCGACCCCCGCCGACACGAGGACAGCGGGACGTCGCGCGGCGGCGTCCATCGTGAATCCCCCGTCGGGAGCCCGCGCTTCGATCAGGTCGCCGACGGCCACCCGCTCGTGCAGATGCTGCGACACGACGCCGTCGCGCTTGACGCTGATGCGCAGCCTGCCGTCGGACGGAGCCACCGAGATCGTGTAGGCCCGAATCAAGGGCGGCGCGTCCGCCACCGGGCGGACGCGGATCGGCAGGTACTGTCCGGCCTGGAAGAGCGGCACCCCGGCGCCGTCGTCCGGCGCGAGATGGAACGACCGGATCGACGCACTCTCCTCGACGATCCGCGCGACGCGGAAGGGGCGCCATGAGTGGCGCAGCGCGTCCGCACGTCGTCGCGCCGCGGCGTCCTCCCAGGAGCCGGTCAGGAGGGAATTCGAAGAACAATCGCCGCAGGTTGCGCGCAGCGCCAGCGCGCCCGGGCGCCGCACCAGTCGCGTCACGCTGAGCCGCCACAATCGTTCGGCGCCCTGAAACGACGTGACTTCCTCGCCGTCGAGCACGACCTCGGTCGATCCGGTGACCTGCAGCACGTCGCCGGTGGCGAAGTCGACGAACACCAGCCCGGCGCGCGGATGGAGCAACAGGTTGCCGATGGTGTTGAAGTGCAGGTTGCCAGCGAAGTCGGGGATCGTCAGCACGTTGCCGTCGACGCGAACGAAGCCGGGCTTGCCACCGCGATGCGAGACATCCACGGCGCCGGCGCCGGTGTCCCCGGCGACGCAGCTGGCGACGAAGAAGGTGTCGGCGGCGACGATCGCGGCGCGCGCCGCGTCGTCCAGCTCCGCCGCCTGCTCGACCGCGCCAACGCCCGCGCGCGGCGGTGCATCCGTACCCGACGCGCGCGGCGGCGCATCCGTGCCCGACGCGCGCGGCGGCGCATCCGTGCCCGAGATGGTGCGGTGCTGGATGTACTGCGGGCAGTTACCGAAGGCGTGTTGCACGCTGACCGCAAAGCCACCGTCCCGCCGCGCGCTGACGGTCCCGTTCATCCGATTGCGCCGCCGCGAATGCAGTTCGATGCCGAGCAGCCCGACCGGCGCGCCCGGCGCGATCGCCGCGGCGAGCGGATCACCGAGCGCGGGGAGGGCGCCGATCTGCAGTCGCCTGGCATCGGGGGAGGAGATGAATCCCGGCGCGCCCTCGAGCACGGTCGCCCAGGGCGCGCCGGTCGCATCCACGGCGCCGACGATCAGAAACGGCAGCTGTGCGAAGAAGGCGCGATGTTGATCGGGCATGAAATCGCGGATCACCTGCCGTCCGAATGTTTCCATCCGGTCGGCGATGCCGAGCCGCTCGTGCATCATCCGTTCGCCCGCGTGCCAGGGCGACGGCGTCGGCTGCGATTCCATGTTGGGCATAAGGTGGCGTTCGCGATCAGGCGGCGGCGAGGCCGATCCGCGTCGCCTGCATCGGCACGAAACCGGGCAGCGCTTCGATGCGACGCAGCCAGGCGCGCACGTGCGCATACACGGCGAGCGACACGTTCCCCTCCGCGGCGTGCGCGATGTAGGTGTAGCACGCCACGTCCGCGATCGTCGGCGCGACGCCGGCGAGGAACGCCCGCTGCGCCAACTCGTCGTCCATGACTGCGAGCAAGGCCTGCGCCCGACCAATTACCTCGGCGGCATCGAACCTGGCACCGAACACCGTCACCAGACGGGCCGCGGCCGGGCCGAAAGCCACCTGACCCGCCGCGATCGACAGCCACCGCTGCACCGCCGCCTCGCCGAGGGCATCGGTCGGCAGCCAGGCCGCCCCGCCATAGGTGCGGGCGAGGTACACGAGGATCGCGTTGGAGTCGGCGAGCACCGTGCCGTTGTCGTCGAGCACCGGCACCTGGCCGAAGGGATTGAGCGTGAGAAAGGACGGCTGCTTGTGCGCCCCGTTCATCAGGTCGACCTCGATCAGCTCGGTCGGGAGATGCAGGATCGACAGAAGCAACTCGACGCGATGCGAGTGCCCGGACCGCGGATGACGGTACAGGCGGATGGGCTTCGATGGCTTCGTCGGCATGGTGCCTCCTCGTGGTTTGGTCCGCGCTCCAGGGCGGCGGAAAAGTTTTGCTCTCCCACCAGAAGCGATCGGTGTGCCAGCTACAAAGCCTTGATTCACCTCGCTAGCGGTCAACGATATTTCGTTGCGAAACTATTTTCCGTTGCTCCGAGAACGAGATGTCGTGTACCACTCTCGCATGGATCCAGCAGCACTGCGGCCGATCACGCTGGCGGTCGCACAGGAGCGGTCCGTCGATGTCGTCCTGGCGCGCATCGTCGAGGGGTTGTCGCGCCAGCCCGACGTCGCGCTTGCCCGAGTCTGGATGATCGAGGCTGGCGACTTGTGTGGGGTCTGCGCGTTGCGCGCCGAATGTCCGAATCAGGAGCGCTGTCTGCACCTCGCCGCCAGTGCCGGCGCATCGAGGCTGGCGCCGGGGGCGTCCTGGTCCCGGCTCGACGGCGACTTCCGGCGCTTTCCGTTGGGTGGGCGCAAGGTCGGACGGATCGGCGCCAGCGGTGAGCCACTGTTGATCGATGATGTCGTCGAGCGCCCGGAATGGATCGCGCGTCCCGACTGGGCGCGTGCGGAGGGCATCCGCAGCTTCGCTGGCCAGCCGCTCGTCTTCCGCGACGAGATCCTCGGCGTGGTCGGGGTCTTCAGCCGCGCCCCGATCGACGCGACCGCATTCTCCTGGCTGCGCATCCTGGCCGATCACGCGGCCGTGGCGATCGCCAACGGGCGCGCCTTCGCGGAGATCGAACGGTTGCGCGGGCAGCTCGAGATGGAGAACGAGGCCCTGCGCGACGAGGTGCGGAGCGACCTCGCGCGCGACGACATGGTCGGGGAGAGCCTGGCCCTGCGCAAGGTGCAGGAGCAGATTGCGTTGGTCGCCGCGACCGACGCCACCGTCCTGATTCTCGGCGAATCGGGCTCGGGCAAGGAACTGGTGGCGCGTCGCATTCACGAGCGCAGCGGGCGCAGCGACCGGCCGCTCATCAAGGTGAACTGCGCCGCGATCCCGCGCGAGCTGTTCGAGAGTGAGTTCTTCGGACACGTGCGGGGCGCCTTTACCGGGGCCCTGCGCGACCGGGCGGGGCGCTTCGAAGCCGCCGACGGCGGCACGCTCTTCCTCGACGAAGTCGGCGAGATTCCCCTCGACCTGCAGAGCAAGCTGTTGCGTGTCCTGCAGGAGGGCGAGTTCGAGCGCGTCGGCGAGGACCGGACCCGCCGCGTCAAGGTGCGCGTGATCGCCGCCACCAATCGCGACCTGAGCGCGGAGGTCGAGGCGGGTCGGTTCCGGCGCGATCTGTACTACCGCCTGAGCATCTTCCCCCTCGAGGTCCCGCCGCTCCGGCAGCGTCGCGAGGACATCGGTCCGCTCGCCAAGCACTTCGCCCGGATCGCCGCCCGCCGTCTCGGCGTACGCGGCGGCGCGCTCGACGACACGGCGCTGCGCGTGCTGCGGCAGTACGACTGGCCTGGCAACATTCGCGAGCTGCAGAACGTCATCGAGCGCGCCGTGATCATGGGCCGGGGCGGCGGCATGCGGCCCGATCTTCCCGGCTCGCCTCGCCCGTCGGAGCAATCCTCGGCCGCGCCGGACCGGCCCGAGGGTGGTGTCGTAACGGCCGCGGAGTGGCGCCGGCAGGAACGGGCCAACCTGGAGGCCGCGCTGCGGGCAAGCAGGGGCAAGGTCTACGGCAACGACGGCGCCGCCACCTTGCTGGGCATGCCGCCGACGACCCTCATGTCGCGGCTGAAGGCTTTGGGAGTTCGCCGACCCGGCACCTAGGCGGCGACCAGCGGGTCAGACTTCTCGAGGCGGCCGCCCGCAGCGCCAGCGGCCCCGCCCGACTCGAGCGCGCCAACCTTCGCTTCGGCGCGGCACGCACCCCATGGGCTTGCCAGCCCTGTGATGCCGGCCTTGCGGCGTGGCGCTTTCGTTGCGGGGGTGACGACTTCAACCGCCATCTCCATCGGGCCGAGCACAGATGATCGACCAGTTCTTCGATTCGCTCCTTCAGGCCAGCCTGATGCCGCTGGCCATCGTGATCTTCCTGCTGCTCTGGCTGGCCGGCGAGATCGGCTTCCGCATCGGCGACTGGAGCGAGAAGCGGCGGGTGCATCCCGAACGCGAGTTGTCCGGGATCGGCACGGTCACCGCTGGCATGTTCGCGCTCCTGGCCTTCACCCTCGGCCTGACCATCAGCATCGCCCAGAGCCGCTACGAGGCCCGCCGCGAGATGGTGGTACTGGAAGCCAACACGATCGGCACCGCCTGGCTGCGCGCGCACGCCATCGCTGCCGCCGAGGGGGCGGTGATCGCCTCGCGCATCGAGGACTACGCGAAGGTCCGCCTCGACTACGTCACCACCCCGTCGGCGGCTGGCGAACCGGCGCTGATCGCGCGCACCAGCGCGCTTCAGCAGGAGATCTGGCAACACCTGAAGCTGTTGGTGCAGCGCGAGCCGACGCCGGTGACGGCCAGCCGCATCGCCGCGCTGAACGACGTGTTCGACGCCGCGCTGTCGAACCGGTTCGCCTTTGACAGCCGGACGCCCGCGCACCTGCCGCTCATGCTGCTGGTCGGCGCGATCCTGGCCATCGGCGCGCTGGGTTTCCAGATCGGCGTGTCCGGCCACCGGCCGCTGATGCTGATGGCGCTGATGCTGATGATGTGCACCGGCGGGCTGCTGCTAATCACCGATCTGAACCGGCCGCGTATCGGCATGATTCGGGTGAATCCTGCGCCGCTGGTGTGGACGATCGAGGGATTCGACGCAATGCCGAGGTCTTGAACCTTCCTGCGTGATCGTTCCTACCGACCAGCGTCGATTCCGGCCAGCGCATAGCTGGTGCTCCGGCCGAGTGCCCAATTGCGGATCAGAACACCGCGCTCGACGAGAGAGAGGATGTCCCGTGACGCCGTGTCCTGGGAGCACTTCGCGAGGGCGGCGTGCTTCTATGACGTCAACGTCGCCGCGAAGCCGTCACACAGACGGTCGAGGACCAGGCGCTGGCGCTCGTTGAGCGCGACACCGGCGATCGACTCCCAGACGCGTGCTTTCGCGAGGACTGTCGCAAGTGTGCCTTGCGCGCCTTCGATGGGGCGTCCGAGACATCCCAGGAACCATTCATCCAGGGAGTGAGGTCGAGCGTTCCTTTCTATGCCTCTCCGAGGATGTGGTGGTGCGGGTTCCGCTCCTGGCGGATCTGCGCCGACATGCTGTAGAGACGTTGCGGGCTGCCCTCGGAACGGGCGAGCGTCATATCGGCGATGGCGCGCGCGATGCGACCGGTGCCATCGTCGAACGGGTGGATGGTCACGAACCAGAGATGGGCGAGGCCCGCTTTCACGACGAGATCGAGCATGCGGCTAGCCGTCCGACGTGGTCTGCGCGATGAGCCGCACGCCCTCGCCGCGCGGATCGACGACGAAGAGTCCGATCGAGTACGACATTGGAAACGAGAGGGGCGCAATTGATATCCGACGACACGCAGCGCGAGGAGCAGGCAATCGCCGCAATGCGCGCGCTGATCGGTCAACCGGTCGGCGCGCCCACGGTGGCGCCTGATCCCGTCAACCAGCCGATGATCCGGCACTGGGCGGCGGCGCTCGAAGACCACAATCCGGTGTACACCGACGCCGCCTTCGCGGCGGCATCGCGCTTCGGCGGCATCGTCGCGCCACCGTTGATGCTGCAGACGTGGACCATGCCGACGCCGAAGATCAGCGGCATCGCGGCGCGCGGTGGTTCGCCGACGGAAGGGGCCCAGAATCCGCTCACGCCCCTCGACGAGGCCGGGTTCATCGCCACGCTGGCGACCAATTCCGAGTTCGACATCATCCGCTATCTGCGCCTCGGTGAGGTCGTCGCCTCGACCATGGTGATCGAGTCGGTCTCCGAGCGGAAGCAGACGCGCCTTGGGCCCGGGTACTTCATCACCTGGGTGACGACGTTCCGCGATCAGCAGGGCGAGGTCGTCGGCCGGCAGATGTTCCGCATCCTCAAGTTCAAACCCGACCTGGAGGCTCTCCTGAAATGAGCGACCGCCTGGCTCCGACGACGACGCCCGACACCGTGTTCTTCTGGGATGCCCTGAAAGAGGGCCGACTGCTCATCCAGCGCTGCTCCGGCTGCGCGGCCCTGCGCCATCCGCCGCGGCCGATGTGTCCGCGCTGCCACTCGCTGGCCTGGGACACAATCGAATCCTCGGGACGCGGCGAGGTGTACAGCTTCGTGCTGCCGCGCCACCCACAGTGGCCGTGGTTCGAGGGCACTTACATCGTCGCCCTGATCGAGCTGGAGGAGGGGACGCGCATCGTCTCGAACCTCTGCGACGTCGACCCCGACACCGTGACCATCGGCATGCCGGTGCAGGCGTACGTCGAGCATTTCGACAACGGGGTGTCGCTGCCCCAGTTCCGCCCGCGGGGCGTGAGCGCCCCCACCCTGTGACGGAGACGCACTGCGACCTATGAACACGCCAACTCTCGACTGGAACGCGATCCGCGTCGGCGACCCGATCACGCCGATGACCATCGATGTGACCGCCACGGTGGTGGTCGGCGGCGCCATCGCGACGCGCGACTTCATGCCCGTGCACCACGACCGCGATTACGCCAACTCGCAGGGCTCGCCGAACATCTTCATGAACATCATGACCGACAATGGCCTCTGCAGCCGCTTCCTGACGGAGTGGGCCGGTCCGCAGTCGATGGTGCGGCGGATCGCGATCCGCCTCGGCGTACCGGCCTATGCCGGCTCGACCCTCGCGTACACCGGGACGGTCACCGGCAAGTCGCGGATCGACGCTGAGGGCATCGTCGAGATCGAGTTCCGCGCCGTCAACGATCAGGGCGATCACGTGTCCGGAACCGCCGTGGTCGGCCTGCCCCTGGCGGGAGCGGGGGCATGAGCCGGTCGTTGCGCAACCGCGCCGCCATCGCGGGCATCGGCCAGACCGAGTTCTCGAAGGCGTCGGGGCGCAGCGAGCTCCAGCTCGCCTGCGAAGCCTCCAAGGCAGCGCTCGACGACGCCGGCCTGCATCCGCGCGACGTCGACGGCCTGGTCACCTTCACGATGGACTCCAGCGAGGAGATCGAGGTGGCCCGCAATCTCGGCATCCCGGCGCTGGGGTTGTTCGCGCGCGTTCCCTACGGCGGTGGCGCCGCCTGCGCCGTCGTCATGCAGGCGGCGATGGCGATCGCCACCGGCGCCGCCGACGTCGTGCTGTGCTACCGCGCCTTCAACGAGCGCTCCGGGATGCGCTTCGGCGGTCCGGGGATGGCGACCGCGACGCTGCCGCCGTTTCTCGACATGTACGGGCCCTACGGGCTCCTCTCACCGGCGAGCTGGGTGGCGCTGAACGCGCGCCGCTACATGCACGAGTACGGTGTCACCAACGAGGATTTCGGCCGCATCTCGGTGGTCGATCGCCGGCACGCGGCGACCAATCCCGCGGCGTGGTTCTACGAGCGCCCGATCTCCCTCGAGGACCACCAGCGCTCGCGCTGGATCGTCGAGCCGGTTCTGCGCCTGCTCGACTGCTGCCAGGAGAGCGACGGCGGCGTCGCGTTGGTGGTGACGACCCCGCAACGCGCCCGCGATCTGCGCCAGCGGCCGGCCATGATTGTTGCCGCTGCGCAGGGCGCTGGCGATGATGGCGAGCTGATGACCAGCTACTACCGCCCGGAGATCACCGGCCTGCCGGAGATGGCCGTGGTTGCCGGGAAGCTGTGGGCCGAGTCCGGCCTGACCCCGGGCGACATCCAGACGGCATTCCTCTACGACCACTTCACGCCGTTCGTGCTGGTGCAGCTCGAGGAGCTCGGCTTCTGCGGACGCGGCGAGGGCAAGGACTTCGCGACGATCGAGAACCTGTCGATCGGCGGTCGGCTGCCGATCAACACCAGCGGCGGCCTGCTTGGCGAAGCCTACATCCACGGGATGAACGGCATCAGCGAAGCGGTGCGCCAGATCCGCGGCACGTCGTGCAACCAGGTCGACGGCGTCGAGCACGTGCTCGTCACCGCGGGCACCGGCTGCCCGACCAGTGGGCTGATTCTCGGGTGCGACTAGCGCGCCGCCCGTCCTGGCCGACGTAGCACGGTGGGCGCCCGGAGATCGGCGCGCGACGCCGACGGCCGGTCCGCCGCGCGAGACTCGCGCTCGCGCATCGATGCGGCCTCACGCCACGCGCCTCGCCCGTGCGGCGGCCGGCCCCACATCGTCGCCTGGTCCCGTTGCGCCAGACCGGCGCAGGGCCCGATACAGGTCGAGATGGCGGCGCGGACAACGCAAAGACCGAGCGACGCGTGAGGTCCTCGAAGACCGGCAAGGTGCGCGCGATGTCGTCGGTGCTCGTGACGATGAACCGCGCGTCGCGGCGCGCCAGGTCGAAGAGCCGGCGCCGACAGTAATGCGTCGGCATGTCGATGAAGGATGCGAACACGTCGCGCGGCCGGTCGGCCGGCGTGTGCGGATCGCAGAGGAGCGGAATCGGAATGTCGCCCGTACCGCCGGCTGCAAAGGTCGTCACCTGCTCGGGGCGCAGGTAGTTCATGATGCCGTCGGCGTGTTGGATGACGGTGAAGTACGACGTCTCGCGGGCACACGCCGTGTCCAGGAACTCCTGCAACTGGCGAAGCTGGCGGCGACCATCGTCGTGGTTGACGTAGTAGTTCGTCCAGATGACCGGCCGATAGACCGGCTCCGGTGGGAACTGGTCCCGGTGGCGCAGATAGAACTCGTAGAACCGCTCTTCGATCAAGGGGCCGGTCTGATGCGGTGGATAAGCCAGCCCTCGCGCCGCGGGTCGGAACTGCTCTGGTACCGTCACCTGCGCCATGGTCCCCTCACAGCCCGATGCGTATAGGCGGTATGCCTTGTCAATTCACATCGGTGGATACCGTATCAGGTGGCGATTAGACACGGCGCCAGCGTAGTGGCGTAACGGGTGCGGTAGCCGATGCCCCGGGGCGATGGCGCCCTGCCGCCGGTCTGGCTGGAGCGCACTCGGGCCCTCGGCCGACGCGACGGCGGATGGTCGGTCGACGCTGCCGACTCGATGAGTCGCGCGGCGATCGGACTGCGCGGACGGCATGCACGCAGCGCAGGGCGCGGGCCCGGGCGTCGGTGCTGGTGAGGTCACAGGACGGGTGGCGCATGAGATCGACACAATCATGGCAGTTCTTAAGTCGTCGTCGCCGCTGGAGCCGCGCGCCCACCTGTGGTTGGCTGCTGACGTGAGCAACGATGGCTTTCTCGTCGCGGTGGACGACGCGACGATGCGGCGCGAGCGCGCCAAGGCGCGCGAGTTGCGCGCCTCGCCGTGGTGGAAGCAGCGGTGCGCGGCCGGCGTGTGCCACTACTGCGAGGCGGTGGTCGGCGCCGGTGCGCTGACGATGGACCACCTGGTGCCGATCGTCCGCGGCGGGCGTTCAACCAAGGGCAACGTCGTGCCGGCGTGCAAACCCTGCAACACCGCCAAGCGGCACCAGCTCGCGTTCGAATTCACGCCGCCGCGCTCGTGACCGACGGCGCGGACTAGCGCACGCGCAGCAGCAGCGCGCGGGTGCGCTCGAGCGACGCCGGCGCGTCGGCGCCGACCGCGAACGGCGCCGCGAGAAAGTCGGTGGCGCCGGCGGCGCGCAGCTGCGCCAGTTGCTCGCCGACGGCGGCCTCGTCGCCGACCAGGGCTACATCGGCGGGTCCATCGGCGCCCTCGCGGTCGAGCATGACGCGGTAAGACGGCAGCCCGCCGTACACCTGAAACAAGCGCGCCGCCGTCTCCCGCGCGGCGGCGACGTCGCTGGTCACCGCGATCGGCAGGCCGACGACGACGCGCGGAGCCGGCCGTCCGGCCGCGGCCGCGGCCTCGGCGATGCGCGGGATGATGTGCTCGCGCACCGTCTTCGGGCCGGTCATCCACGTCACGGTGCCGTCCGCCACCGCGCCCGCCAAGGCGAGCATCTTCGGCGCCAGGGCGGCGACGAGAATCGGGCACGACGTCGCGCCGGGAACGCTGAGGTTGGCGTTGACGCGATACGCGCTGCCCGCGTGGCTGACATTGCCGGTACGGATCAGCGGCGCCAGCACCGCCAGATAGTCGCGCATGTGCGAGTAAGACTTGGCATAGGACAGTCCGAGCATCATCTCGATGACGATCTGGTGCGACAGGCCGATGCCGAGCGTGAAGCGGCCACCGCACGCGGCCTGCGCGGTGAGTGCCTGCTGCGCCATGGCGTGCGGATGGCGCGGGTAGGTCGGCACCACGGCGGTGCCGAGCTCGAGCGTCGTCGTGACGCGCCCGCACAGCGCCGCCATGGTGATGGCATCGACGCCGAAGATGTTGGCAAACCAGGCGCTGGCGAAGCCGTCGCGCTCGGCGCGTTGCGCCTAGGCGAGGAGGCCGTCGATGCCGGATTTCTCGTTGCTGATCTCGCCGATGCCGATGCCGATGCGCATGGGGTTCATCCACCTGAGTCCGCGAGGAACTTCAACCCGGGGCGCGGGGACGGCGACGCTCCCGCGGCGGGTCGCAGCGAAGACGAACGCGATCGTAGTCGCCACGGGTGGGGGTGGAGACGCGCATACGGATCTCTCCGATGCCCGGCCTGTCCGATCGCGGACGGGCGACGACGAAGGGGACGGCGATGCTGCAGACGTTTTCGCCGCCGAAGGGGAAGTCGGGCAGGGCAACGGCGAGGGCATCGGCGTTGGCGCGGTCGAGCGAACCGACCGGGGCGTCGATGTCGGGGGCGAAGATGGCGAAGTCGGTGAGCGGCTCGTCGGTGCGGCAGGCGCGCAACAGCGGGTCGCGCACGTTGCTGCACACCGAGACCGCGAAGGTGCACTGGCCGGGGATGCGGTCGCCGTCGCAGCGTGGGTCGTCGTCGACACAGGCGGCGACGGCGCGCGCGCCCGGCCGCACGGCATCCGCGGGCACCACGGACAGCTCGAGCAGGCAATCGGCACTGCGGCCGCCACCGCCGCGGATGAGCTCGGGGGCGCGCTGCGCGGCGACGAAGGCGGCGAAGGCGTCGAGGCGTGGGATGACGCGGCCGCCACGGGTGTCGCCGATCGGCACCCCGCTGCCGGTCAGCAGCGCCGCGGCCGCCTCGGCGGTCAACCCCGGACGCGCCGCCAACAGCAGCGCCGCGGCACCGGCGACATGCGGCGTCGCCATCGATGTCCCGGACAACTCGGCCAGTTCGCCGGCGAGGCCGTCGGAGATGATGCCGACGCCAGGCGCCAGCAGGTCGATGCCGTCGCTGCGGTTGGTGAAGTCCGCCAGACGGTCTGCGCCATCGACCGCGCCGACGGCGAGGGCGCGGCCGACGCACGCCGGCGCGTTCATGGCGTTGATGCGGCTGCCGTTGCCGCTGGCGGCGACGACCAGCGTGCCGCGCGCCCACAGCCGGTCGATCACCGCGGCGAAGAGCAGCGGCACGGCGCAGGCCGACTGGTCGCGACAGGTCTCCTCGCAGGCACCGGCGTAGAGCGCCCGGCTCACCAGGCTCATGTTCACCACCCGCACGGCGCCGCGCTCGCTGGCGATCCAATCGAGCGCGGCGATCCAGTCCGAGAGGAAGCCGCGATTGCGCTCGTCGAGCACCTTCACCGCCACCAGCGCCGCCTCGGGCGCGACGCCGCTGGCGGCGACGCGCCCGCGCGACAGGGCGATGCCGGCGACGTGCGGTCCGTGCGGGTCGCGGCTGGCGGCGCTGCCCGGCCCGGAGGCGCGCGCCTCGCCATTCGGGCAGCAGGGGCGGCGCGTCACGCCACCGACCGTGCCGCCCTTGCAGAAGCACTCCTCGTGCACCAGCGCGTCGGCAATGTCGGGATGGGTCGCGTCGACGCCGGTGTCGATGACCGCGACGGTGACGCCGTGTCCGCCGACGCCGCGTGCCCGCACGCGCTCGGCGCGCACCTGCGGGACGCTGTCCAGAAGGGCTGGATCGCCGAGGCCATCGGGTCCGACGGCGAGCACGTCGGGATGCGCCCGCAAGCGGGCCAGCCCCGCCGGCGTGACGCGGGCGACAAAGCCGGGCACGCTGCGAAACGTCTGCTCGATCGCCACGTCCTCCGCCGGCATCGCCGCCGCGACGCGCGCCGCGGGCGCCCGCAGCGCCACCAGAACCGTCTCGTCCTGTGCGAGCGTCGGCGCGGCGAGGAGGAGCAGCGCCGCCCTCCACATCTGCATTCCCCGCACTTCAGCGCCTCGCCCCGGCCTTTGCAACCGCCCGCTGCCGCGCTATGCGCCGCGCATGTCAGCTGCGCGCGATGTCATCGCCGTCTTCGGCGCCACCGGGTACACCGGGCGTCTGGTGGCCGAGGAGCTGCACCGCTGCGGCGTGCCGCTGCTCCTGGCGGGGCGCGACCGGGCCCGACTGGCGGCGCTGGCCAAGACCCTCGGCGGCGCCGAGGTGCTGGTGGCGCGCGTCGACGAGCCACACTCCCTCGACAGGCTGGCGGCGCGCGCCGTGGTGCTCGTCAACTGCGTCGGCCCCTTCGTCGACCTCGGCGAGCCGGTCGTACGCGCCGCCATCGCCGCCGGCGCGCATTACGTCGACTCCACCGGCGAGCAGCCGTTCGTCCAGGCCATGCAGGTGCACGACTCCTGGGCGCGCGCGCAGGGCGTGGCGGTGATCCCCGCGCTGGCGTTCGAGATCGCCCTCGCCGACTGTGCCGCGGCGCTGGCGGCGCGCGGCCTGGACGTGGTCGAACGGGTGCAGATCACCTATGCGACGCGCCTGCACGCCAGCCAGGGCACCAAGCGCTCCGCCCTGCGCATGCTGCAGGAGGGCGGCTGCGCCTTCGTGGACGGCGCCTGGGTGGCGGAGCCGCCGGGGCTGCATCTGGCGCAGGTCGAGGTGCCGCCGCGCGGGCGCGTCGCCGCCCTCAGCTTCCCGGGCGCCGAGGTAATCACCGTGCCGCGCCACGTCGACGCCCGCACGGTGCGCACCTTCATGAGCATGCCCGGGCTGACGGCGCGCCTGCTGTCGGCCGGCGCGACGTGGTTGCCAGTGCTGGCGCGCTCGCCGCTGGGAACGCTGGCGACGGGCTGGCTCGGCGCTGGCACCGAGGGGCCCGACGCCGCGACGCGTCGGCGCGACGGCTTCGACCTGGTCGTCGAGGCGCACGGCAGCCGTGCCGGCATGGCGGTGTCGCGTCGCCTCGTCCTGCACGGTCGCGATCCCTACGGCCTCACCGCAGCCATTATCCGCCAGGGCGTCCTGTGGCTCGCCGCCGGCGCGGCGCGCGCGCATGGCGTCCTGGCGCCGGCGATGGCCTTCGACCCGCAGCGCCTGCTCGACGGCCTCGCCGCGGACGGCGTCAGCATCGCATGAGCGGCGGCGAAATCGATCAGCAGCTGTTCGGCTCGCGTCGCCTCGCGTCGGCGCGCGGCGCGCAGCGTTCGCTGGTGCTCGGCCGCGGCGGCATGGCCTGCACCAGCCAGCCTTTGGCGTCGTTCGCCGCCGCGGAGATGCTGCGCGGCGGCGGCAACGCGGTCGACGCGGCGGTGTGCGCGGCGGCGGTGCTGGGCGTCGTCGAGCCCTTCATGACCGGCGTCGGCGGCGACTGCTTCATGCTCCTCTGGCGCGCCGATGCGCAGCGCCTCGAGGGTCTCAACGGCAGCGGTCGGGCGCCGCGCGCGGCAACCCCTGCGGCGCTGGCGGCTTGCGGCCACACGACGATGCCGATGCACGGCATGCTCTCGGTCACCGTGCCGGGCGCGGTCGACGCCTGGTGCGCCGCCCTCGAACGCCACGGCTCGCGCTCGCTCGGCGAGGTGCTGGCGGCGGCGATCGAGTACGCCGAACACGGCTTCGCGGTCAGCGAGATCATCGCCGCGCAGTGGGCCTTCGCCGCCGGACTGCTGCAGAACGACGAAGGGCGTCGCGCCTTCACCCTCGACGGGCGCGCGCCGCGCCTCGGCGAGGTGATGCGTCTGCCAGCGCTGGCGCGCACCCTGCGCCTGCTCGCCGCCGGCGGCCGCGACGCGTTCTACCTCGGCGAGCCGGCGGCGGCGATCGCCGCCTGTTCGCAGGCGCACGGAGGCCTCCTCGACGCCGAGGACCTGGCAGCGCACACCTCGACATGGGTCGAGCCCATCGGCGTCGACTACCGCGGCGTCGGTGTCGTCGAATTGCCGCCGAACGGGCAGGGACTCACCGCGCTCCTGGCGCTCAACATCCTCGAGAACTTCGCCCTCGGCGGCGCGATGGATGCCGACATCCACCTGCAGATCGAGGCGATCAAACTCGCCTTCGCCGACCGCAACCGCTGGATCGCCGATCCCGAGCATGCGCGCGTGCCGGTCGCGGGGCTGCTGTCGAAAGACTACGCGCAGGGCCGCGCCGCCCTGATCCACCCCGACAAGGCGCTCAAGCGCGTCGCCCCCGGCGCGCTGCCGGCGCTCTCCGACACCGTCTACCTCACCACCGCCGACGCCGCCGGCAACGTCGTGTCACTGATCAACAGCCTCTATCATGCCTTCGGCTCCGGCATGGTCGCCGGCGACACCGGCATCGCCCTGCAGAACCGCGGTTACGGGTTCTCGCTCGACCCCGCGCACCCCAACTGCCTGGCGCCCGGCAAGCGGCCCTTCCACACCATCATTCCCGCCATGCTCATGCGCGACGGGCGGCCCCTGGTGTCGTTCGGCGTCATCGGGGGCGACATGCAGGCGCAGGGGCACGTGCAGCTGGTCAGCCACCTCGTCGACGGCGGGTGCAACGTCCAGGAAGCCATCGAGCGGCCGCGCTTCAATTACCTCACCGGCGACCGGGTCGCGCTCGAGGCGCGCCTGCAGGTCGAAGTCGGCGCCGCGCTGACGCGCCGCGGCCACGTCCTCGAAGACGAGGCGATGGCGCTGCTCAGCGGCGGCTTCGGCGGGGCACAGGCGATCGCCATCGACCCGGTGACGGGCGCCTATTGGGGCGGCTCCGATCCGCGCAAGGACGGCTGCGCCGTCGGCTTCTGACCGGCGCCGCATCGGCGTGAGGTCGCGTCGACTGGATCGCGTGTGGAGGGCGGTAGCCGCGCCTACCACGGGCAAGTCGCATGGCAGGCGGTAGCGGCGAATGTGTGCCATGGCAGCGTCACGGCGGGCGGGCGTTGCATTGGCGATGCGGCGCGCATGCCGCGGCCTCCGGGCAGTACGGTTGGGCGCGCCTGGATCGGTGGCATCGCGGTTGCTCAGTCGGATCAACGGACGCGCGAAGCAGCAGATGCCACAACCCCTTGCCCCATTGATTGCCGCCTGGATGCCGGACGCCACCAGCGTCAGCGTGCGCGTCTGGCGCAGCGTCGCCGGCGTGCAGCAGGGACTCTTCACGTTCGCCGGCGCGATCGATATCACGGTGCTGCGCGCGGTCATGCAGCACGTGCGCCGCCTCACCGACGCGGTGCCGGGCGTCTGGACCATCGAAGTGATCGGCTCGGGGCTCGATAGCGGCCTGCTGCACGCCGTGCAGGAGGATCTCGGCGCGCTGCGTCGCAGCGGCCAGCGCCCCCGGCTGGCGCACGCCCCGCGCCTGCGCTCTGAGGTCTGCGCCGCCCTCCTCGCCTCCCTCGCCGTCGCCGGCGAGGGGCCGATTCTGCTGCACTGACCGCGCCGCGCTGGCGCCGGCTTCGCAGAGAATTCTCATCTCCCCACTTGCCAACGCGCGCCCTGGGTATAGATTAGCCACACGTGAATGAATCTGGATTCACTGGAGGTCAACTAATCTCATGTTCGCATTAGTTTCGTGGATCCTAGGCAACGCTGGGACGCCGACCAATGCACTGGTCTGGGCGAGTGACGGCCTGGGCATAGCGGTCGCAGCGACCGTGCTGCTCTTGGCGGCCCTGGCAGTCCTGGTCGCCGAGCGTGAGCGGCCGGTGAAGATCGTGCCGCGGCGCATCCAGCCGCAGAATCGCTCGATCAATACGAAGAACGACACGCGATTCTCCAACGCCGCGTAGCAGAGCGTCCCACGTGGCGGTACTCCGCCGCGGAAGACTGCGGGGTGATGGTCCCCTCCCTCACCCCGTAAGGTGGGGTCGGCCGGAGCCCACACCGGTCGGCCCCTCCCCCCTTTCTCGCGCCGCCAAATGGGCGCCTGGGGTGAAACGATGTAGGGTTGAAGAATGCCCGACATTCGCACGTTCTGCCGCGTCTGCGAACCGGCCTGCGGGCTGGTGGCCAGAGTCGAGGACGGCCGGCTAGCCAAGCTGCGGCCCGACCGCGACCACGTGGTGTCGCGCGGCTGGGCCTGCAACAAGGGCTTGGCGACGTTCGACATCCATCATGACCCCGACCGCCTCGACACGCCCGTGAAGCGCGTCGCGTCGGGGCGGTTCGAGCCGATCGGCTGGGACCAGGCGATGACGGAGATCGCCGCTCGTATGCGCGCCATCCGCGCCGCGTGCGGCGACTGGGCCACGGCGCTCTACGTCGGCAATCCGGCCGCCTTCAACGCCCGTCTCGGCAGCGGCACGGCGCCGTTTGTCGCCGGGCTTGGCACGCGGCAGGTGTACTCGTCGGGCACGCAGGACTGCAGTAACAAGTTCGCCGGCAGTGAGGCGGTGTACGGCTCGAGTACCGTGCATCCGCTGCCCGACTTCGACCACACCGAACTCCTGTTGGTCATCGGCTCGAATCCGGCCGTGTCGCACATGAGCTTCGTGTCGATCGCCGATCCGATGCGCGTGCTGCGCGAGGCCCAGGCGCGCGGCGCGAAGATTCGCTTTCTCAATCCGCGCCGTATCGAGTCGGTCGCCGCCGGCGTCGGCGAGTTGATCCAACTCCGCCCCGATACCGATGTGTGGTTCCTCGCCGCATTGCTGCACGCACTCGACGAGGCCGGGACGTTCGATGCCGAACTGCTGGCGCGACGCGGCCGGAACGTTGCGGCGCTGCGCGCGTTCCTCGCCGGGTACTCGCCCGAGCGTGTGGCGCCGATCACCGGGGTGCCGGCGGCTGTGCTGCGCGGCTTGGCGGCGGAGTGGGCGGCGGCGGACGGCGCCGCGGTGACGATGTCGACCGGAGCCAACATGGGTCGACACGGCACCCTGGCCTATTGGTTGGTGCAGATGTTGTCGTTCTGCACCGGCAATCTCGACCGGCGCGGCGGCAACCTGCAGTCCGTCGGCTATTACCCGTCGGCCACCCGCGCCGGGGCGGTCGATCCATCGCGCCTGTGGTTTGATGGCCGCTTCGGTCGCACGCGTCACGTGCGCGGCGTCCTGCCGGGCAACCTGCTCGCCGACGAGATCCTCACCGCTGGGCCTGGCCAGGTACGCTCGCTGTTCGTCGTCGCCGGCAATCCGCTGTTGTCTATCGGCGACGAGGCCAAGCTCGCCGCGGCGCTGCAGTCGCTCGAGCTGCTGGTCTGCGTCGACATCTACCGCAGCGCCACCGCCGAACACGCGCACTACATCCTGCCCGCCACCGACCAGTTCGAGCGCGCCGACCTGACGTACTCCGGCCTGGGTCTGCAGCACCGGCCTTTCGTTCAGTACACCGAGGCGGTCGTGGCGCCGCGCGGCGAGCGACGCGAGGAGTGGTGGATTCTCGCCCGCCTGTGCCGCGAGCTCGGCTTCAAGGGCCCGCTCGACGCCGGCGAAGACGCGGACGGGGGATTGGCGCGCCTGGCGCGCATGTTGGAGCGCGGCGGCCTGTCCCTCGAGCAGGTGCAGGCGACGTCGGGCGGCCTGCCGCTGCCGCCCAACCAGCCGGGGCGGTTGTTCGACGAGCTACTGCCGGCGGCTGATGGGCGGCTCGACTGCTGCCCGGCGCAGTTCGCAGCCGCGCTGCCGGCGCTCGCGGCGGACTTCGCGGCGCGGCTGGCCGAGGCGCCGGGTCAGCTGCGGCTGATCACGCTGCGCGACCGCTTCATGCACAACTCGTGGTTCCACAACGTGCGCAAGCTGCGCCGCGCGGCACAGGTCGGCAACCCGCTCTACATGCATCCGGACGATATGGCGCGGCTCGGCCTGACAGCCGGGGCCCTGGTGCGGGTGCGCTCGCAGGCCGGCGAGATCGCCCTGCCGGTGCAGGTCGCTGCCGACCTGCTGCCGGGCGTCGTCGCCGCCACGCACGGCTGGGGACATGCCGGCGCGCCGGGTCTGCGGCTGGCGCAGGAGCGCCCGGGGGTCAACGTCAACCGCCTCCTGCCGAGCGGTCCTGGCAGTTACGACCCACTCAGCAACCAGGCATTCATGACCGGCATCCCGGTCGAAGTGGAGGCGCTCGGGTTGGAGGGCGCGGCGACCGCCGTGCCGCCATGTGACACGGCGCGGCGGTAGCCGGGTCCTCTCAGTCCGGCGTCCGAGTCGTCAGTCGCGCCCGACGATGGCGATGCCGCAGGCCTGCGGGGCGCCGCCGATGTTGTGGCTGAGCGCCATGCCGCCGCGGTGCTTGACCTGGCGATCGCCGGCCTTGCCCTGCAGCTGCTTGTAGTTCTCGTAGATCATGCGCACTCCGGTGGCGCCGGTGGGGTGGCCGAAGGTCTTCAGGCCGCCATCGGTGTTGACCGGCAGCTCCCCGTCGAGCGCGAACGTGCCGTTGGCGATGTGGTCCTTGGCGGCGCCCTTCTCGCACAGGCCGAGATCCTCGTAGGTGAGCAGCTCGGTGAGTGTGAAGCAGTCATGCACCTGCGCCATGTCGAGCTGCTCGAACGGCTTGCTGATGCCGGCCTGCGCGTAGGCCTGCTGGGCGGCCGAGACGGTCGGCTTCCAGCGCAGGAAATCGAACGACGGATCGGTCTGCGGGTTGGCCTCGAGCGAGATCGCCACCGCTTTCACCAGCACGTAGTCGTCGCGGAAGCTCTTCGCCAGCTCGCGCTTGGTGATGATCGCCACGGCGGCGCCGTCGGACTGGGCGCAGCAGTCGTAGAGGCCGAAGGGCCAGGAAATGATCGGCGCGTTGAGCGCCTCCTCGACGGTTATCTCCTTCTTCAGCATCGACTTCGGCGCCAGGGTGCCGTTGTGGTGGTTCTTCACCGCGATGCGCGCCAGGTCTTCGCGCGAGGCGCCGTAGGTCTCGAAATAGCGGGCGGCGCAGAGCGAGAACCAGCCGGCCGGGGTCATCGGCAGGCCGCGCACGCCGGCGGTCTGCACGTTCGGACCGGAGATGCCGCGATCCTTGGGCTTGTCGAAGCCGACCACCATCACCGTGTCGTACAGCCCGCAGGCGACCGAGAAGACGCCGAAGCGGAAGGCGTCGGTGCCGGTGGCGCAGTAGTTCTGCGTCATGCTGATCGGGCGGCCGTACAGCTTCAGCGAGTCCGCCACTTCGGCGGTGCCGCGCGAGGGGTAGACGGCGCCGCAGAAGACCGCCTCGATCTGCTTCTGCGGTTCCGTGATGCCGGCGTCCTCGTAGGCCTCGAAAGCGGCCTCGACGATCATATCCTCGGGTGCCTTGTCCCAGTTCTCGCCGAACTTGCAGCAACCCATGCCGACGATGGCGACCTTGTCGCGAATGGCTTCGGGATTCATCTCGACCTCATCGCACCGGAGTGCACTTCCAGAAGTAGTTCGGCGTGCCGCCGTACTCGTGCACCTTGCGGAAAGAGAACTCCACCGGCAGGTCGAGCTTCACTTCCGTGGCGCTGGCGTCGGTCATCTGCAGGTACAGGCGGGCGCCGCCGTCGGCCTCGATCATGGTCACGATCAGCGGCGGCGCGGGGCTGCCGGCGAAGAAGTCGAAGGTGTGCGACATCACCTTGCCGGTGCGGTCGGACAGGCGCACCTCGTCGAAGTCGTCGCGCGTGTAGCAGCCGAAGCAGACGCGCTGGAAGGGGAACTGCTCCTGACCGCACGTGCGGCAGCGCTGGGCGTGGAAGCTGATGTCCTCGTTGCGGTCGCGGAAGTGCACCGTCGCGGAGACACCAGCGCCGGCGCGCCGGTCGAATTCGCTCGGTTCGAGGTTCCGGAACTTGAGATAGGTGTTGTAGTCGCCGAGCTCGGCGCGGCGCTCGAGGTGCCAACGCACGGCGCGGCGGTCGGTGAGGCCCTTGACCGCGTCGGTGACGCGCAGCGCGAAGGCGTCGGCGCCGTCGCCGTAGCTGGCGACGAGCAGCGTGTCGCCCGGCTTGGCATTCTCCAGCGCCGCCACCAGCAGCATCGGTGCGAAGGCAGCGCCGGTGTTGCCGAGCTTGCCGAACAGCGGGTCCTGCAGCTGCGTCTTGGCGTCGAGGCCGAGGGCCTTGGCGGCGGTGGCGAGGCTGCGCGCGTCGGGACCGTACAGTGCCGCCTTGGTGAAGTCCTTTGCCGTGCGGCCGAGCTTCGCGAAGAGCCCCTGCACCGCCTCGACGACATTGTCGCGGTAGCCGTGCTCGACGACGAAGCGATCTTCCCAGGAACGCACGTACTGGTCGGAGTCGAGCCGCCACACGTCGATCAGCTCGTCGGAAATCGTGTGCCGACCCTCGACTTCGGCGGCGACGCCCTCACCGGCGATGAGCAGCGCGGCGGCGCCGTCTCCGATGTTGCGCTCGATCGCCGAACGCGGCGCGGCGGGGCGGCAGTCACTGGCGATCACCAGCACGCGCTTGGCGCTGCCGGCGCCGACGGAGTCGAGCGCGGCGCGCAGGGCGGCCGTGCCGGCGCGCAGCGAGCCGCCGAAGTCGGCGGTGGCGATGTCGCGGCGCAGGTCGAGCGCCTTGGCGACGACGCTGGCCGCCTGCTTCTCCTTGTACGGATAGGACGTCGAGGCGAAGAGGACGCCGTCGATGCTGGCGCGGTCGATGCCGCGCAGGCAGTCGGTGGCGGCGGCCACCGCCATCGTCACCGCGTCCTCGTCGAAGTTCGCCACCGCGCGCTCGCCGCCGCCACTGCTGGCGACCTTGCGGCCGCCGCCGGAGATTGCCGCGAACGGCAGTCGCAGCATGGGGATGTATGCACCGAACGAAACGATACCGGCCATCGTGCTTTCCTGGAGCAGAACGTCGGCGGAAAGTGCCGACGCGGAGACTGCTCGGAACCTAGCCGCGCCTCGCGCGCGAGGTCAAGGTGGACCAAACGATCGTTCGGTCACGGTCGGCCACCCCGCCAAACCTCCGCGCGTATCGATATCGTGAGGCGTCTTACTGCCGGGCCTTGAACGAGTCCGGGGTGTTCTTGTCGGGCGTCGAGTAACTGGCCTCCCAGCAAGTCCCGCTCGCCGTATTGGTGAACTGTGCCACGACCGGCAGAGGTAGGCGGTTGGCCGTCAGTGGATCGCCAAGGTTCACGCCACGGCCCTTGATGAGCAGTTTCGTCCGATTTGAACTTCCCGATTTGAGCCGGATCTTCTGGGCGCCGTCCTCGATTGCCGGTGGGTCAAAATACTTGAACCCCTTGTCGGCGCCGCTGACCAGCCACTTCGGCCCGGCCGGAACGCCCATCTCCAAGATGAGCGCGCCGGTCGGGCCGGCATACAGGCAGAAGGCGTAGTCGGTCGAGGCAACGGGATTGCTGAGCTCGGCGAAGCTGGTCGTGGCCGCATTCGCCAGCTTCCAGATCAGTTTGTCGGAGGCGTCGTTGGCCCTGTTCTTCAGGAGCAGCACCGACTTCGGCCCCGTCCGACACCCGCTCCGCCGGGTCACCGAGCACAACTCGTTCTGGCAGGCGTTGGAGGTTTCGTCGCAGAGCACGCAGGGATCGGGATTGTCGGCACACGAACCCGACAGGCAGCTCTCGTCGCCGTTGCAGTGCAGGAGGTCGGGGCACGGCATGCCATCTGGCTGGATCCGATTCGGCGGACAGGTAGCTGCCGCACCGTCGCAGAGCTCGGCGATGTCGCAGACACTCGCCGCGGCGCGACAGACCGCTGCGCTCTTGGCGTCGGACGGGCAATCGTTTCCACTCCCGCTGCAGCTCTCGGCCAGGTCACAGACTCCGGCCGCGGCGCGACACACGGCACTGCTCTTGGCATCGGCCGGACAGGTGGCGCCGCTGCCGGTGCAGTGCTCGGCGAGGTCGCAGATGCCGAGCGTCGCCCGGCAGGTGACGCTGTTCGGCTTGAAGGCATCGGGTGGACACGCGGCCGCGCCACCGGTGCATGTCTCCGCCACGTCGCAATCACCACCCGATGGCCGGCAAGAGATACTCGACGGTTCGAATGTATCGGTCGGGCAGTTCGTGCCGATCCCATCGCAGCGCTCCGGGACATCGCATATGCCGGCGGCGCCGCGGCAGGTGGTGGTGGCCGGCGCGACCAGGTCGGCCGGGCAATTGTCGCCAACGCCGTCGCAGCTCTCCGCGGCGTCGCACACCCCGGCCATGGTCCGGCAGACGGCGCTGCTCTTGGCATCGGCGGGGCATGCGATGTCGCTGCCGGTGCACTGTTCGGCCGTGTCGCAGACGCCTGCCGAGACACGGCAGGTAAACGCGTTCGACCGCAGCGCGTTGGGCGGGCAGGCCGCACTGGTTCCCGTGCACTGCTCGGCCGCGTCGCAGGCGCCCGCGGCGGCGCGGCAGGTCGTGCTGCTGGGCTGGACGGCGTCGCTCGGGCAACTCGCAGAGGAGCCGCTGCAGGTCTCCGTCACGTCGCAGGTGTCAGTGGCCGCGCGGCAGATCCATGTGCTCGGTTGGAAGCCGTCGCCCGGACAGGCGGCGCTCGAGCCCGTGCAGCTCTCCGTCACGTCGCAGGCGCCGGCTGCGCTACGACACGCGGTGCCGGCGTTGCCGGGCGCATGCTGGCACGTCGCGCTGGCGCCGCTGCAGGTGTCGGTGGTGCAGACGTTGCCGTCGTCGGTGCAGGCCGTCCCAGCACTCCTGAACGTACAGGAGGCGCTGCAGCACGATCCGGCCGTGCCGTTGAGAACGCCCTGATCGCAGGCTTCAGGGCTGGCGATGACGCCGTCGCCGCACACCGCCGGGGGGATCGTTGGCGTCGGTGTCGGCGAGAAGACCGGTGTGCAGGCCGCGCCGGTGCAACCCAGGTTCGCCTGGCAGGCCTGACAGGCGTCGCAGATCACCGCCGTGTTGAGGCAGCCGCCGGCGTTCGCCCCAGGGTTCGTCGGCGCGCAGGTGTCGGTGGTGCAGAGACTGTCGTCGTTGCAGTCGGCGTCGCTCTGGCACTGCGCGACCGTGATCGTGACCGAGCACTGCGTCTGCAAGTTGGCGCTATCGGTGGCGATGAACGTCACGATACGGGTCGTGCCGGCATCGAAGCCGCCGGTCCCCCAGTTGAATACGCTGCTGACGGGATTGGCCGTGGTCGGTAGCAAGGGGGTGAGCGTCGCCCCCGGTGGCACGCCGACCGCATTGAGGGTCACCCTCTGGCCAAAGTCGCTGTCGGAGGCCTGCGCAGTAAAGGACACCGTCGCCCCCGGGTTCACGTTCAGCGTGCTGCCGCACGACGGCGTCGGCGGGTGGTCGAAGATCGGCGCGAGGCCGGACTGGGTCACCAGCTGAATCAGGAAGTCGACCGCGATCTTACTCTTGACGACCCCGGCGGGCGTGCGGTCCTCGATCGACACCTGGGTCGAATAGTAGGTCGTCGAGGTCGCTCCGCCGACCGTCGCCCCGGTGGTGTTCCACGTGTACAGGCCGGTCGAACTGACCGTCGCGGCATTCGGCGCCGCGCTGGGGCCGGGCTGCTGGAAGCCCGACGCCGTGCCGCTCGCCTCGGTCGAGGTCGACAGCCGGAAGGTGACGTTGTCGCCGTCGGGATCGCTGCCCGGCACCTGGAAGGTGCAGATGCCGTTGCGCGGGCAGAGCACGATCGGCGGCATCGTGGTGACCGGAGGGCGATTGCCGCCGCCCGGAGTCACCCGCGTCTCGACGCGGTAGTTGCCGTCCGCGTTGTTGATGTGCTGGTTGCCGCCGACGGTGTTGGAGACGCGGCAGCAGTCGTCGGTGTAGGCGATGCGCGGAGTGCTGTCCGTGTACGTCTTGTTGATCGTGGGATCGATCGACGGCAGGCTGCTCGGGTCGATGGCGGTCGCGTACAGCCAGTCGTTGGCTGGATCGATGGACGTCACCACATAGAGCAACGGCCCCAAGGGCGAGCCAATGTTCGCCCCTTCGCCCGGGGTGAAGACGGTCCCGCCCTGCAATTCGACGATGACGTCGCCGACGCTGGCAAAGCCGTCGCCACCCGAGCAGTTTATGTTGCCCAGCACTGGCGCGGTCACGTCGTTGACGTCGCGGCAGCGCCCGTTCGCGCTGCTGTACGCGCTGCGTCGCCAGGCGCCGGTGATGGTGAACTCGACCGTGTTGCCGGTCGTCGGGGCCCAGGTGATCAGCGTGGCGCGCTGATGCGTCGCGTGGGCAGGCAGAGGAACGGCCGCGAGCCACCCCAACATCGCGAGGGTGACACCCCCATAGCGCCATCCGGCGGGCTTGCGTTCTCTCATGTCCCTGTCCCCCGAGCGATCAGTGCCAGACGAGTCGCCGCCATCGCTTGCCCCAGCCCCGAGAAGCCAAGGAGCGGCCCGCCAACTACGCCCGCTCCAGCGCTGCAGCCTCCGCCCCACACGGCGTCCGTCGCTACAATTCAACGCATGGCGCGTTCAACAACAATTTCTGTGTCTTGTGTCGGCACCGTACTTACGTGGTCGCACGGCTGTCAAGGTCGTACTGCGTGGTTGTCGCAGCGCACTGAGGCCGTCCGCCCCCGCTCTCAGTACTTGCGCAGCACCGCGACTACGACGCCACGCACTTCGCAGTCCTTCTCTTTCACCGTGATCGGCTGCATGGCGTCGTTAGCGGGCTGCAGGCGGATGCGGCCGGGCCGATCGCGGTAGAAGCGCTTGACGGTTGCCTCGCCGTCGATGACGGCGACGACGGTCTCGCCGTTGTCGGCCTGCGGGCGATGTTCGACGACGATGTAGTCACCGTCGAGAATGCCGTCCTGCACCATCGAGTTCCCGACCACCTTGAGGACGAAGGTGTCGCTGCGGCGGATGAACTGCTCGGGCACGGCGATGTGGTCCGCGTACTCGAGGGCTTCGATCGGGTGGCCGGCGGCGACGCGACCGAGCAACGGGAGGTCGACGGCGCCGCTCCCCGCCGGTCGCGGTACGATTTCGATGGCGCGGCTATGGTTCCATGTGCGCCGGATGAGACCCTTCCGCTCGAGGTTGGTGAGGTGCTTGTGCACCGTCGCCAGTGAATTGAGGGCGAAGCGGGCGCCGATCTCTTCGAGCGTCGGCGCGTAGCCGTGCTCGGCGATGTAGCCCTCCAAATGATCGAAGAGCTCCCTCTGGCGCTTGGTGAGGTACACGGCTAGCGCGCCGATAGCGAAGAAGAGGCGAAGACGCAACCGATGGCGGCGAAGTGCGTGATCGCGGTTGAGGCTTGACGCTCCCCTGTGGTACAGCCGCGCCGGTCGCTGTGGGGGGGGCCCGGGCGATCGAGGGGACCTGTCCAGGGAGGGATCGACACAATGCGAGCACACTTCCGACTTCGCCTGTCCACTGTCGCGCTGGCCGCCGCGCTGGCGCTCACCGCCGCGGCGTGCGGCGACGATGACAACGGCCGCTGCAATCTCGTCTTCTACTCCGACGTCCCCAACATCACCGCCTGCCAGGCGATCGCCGTCGAGCGTATGTGTGAGATGGATGTCACCTTTCGACCGCGCAATGATAATCGCACCAGCGCCTGCACGGTGAGGAACTGCGGCGACTGCTCGGCGCTGCCGACGTTGCTTCCGACCGCGACCCGCACCCCCACGCGAATTCCCACAGCGACTCCGCCCGCGGGCTGACTCCGCGCGCGCGGGGGCCGTCCGCGGCCTCCGCGCGCCACCATACGCAGTTCGGCCTTGACCGACGCGCGCGAACAAACTAACCAAACGTTTGTTTGCGGCCCCGCGCCGCCCCAAAGACACGAGGCGAACCCATGCAGCTCAGCGACGTGAACCTGACCGACCCCGACCTGTTTCAGCGCGGTACGCCGCACGACATGTTCAAGGTCCTGCGCAACGAGGCGCCGGTGTACTGGCATCCGGAGCCGGACGGACCGGGCTTCTGGGCGATCACGAAGTACCAGGACCTGAAGTGGGTCTCGAAGAACCCGGGCCTGTTCTCGTCGGCACGGCAGGGGACCCTGCGCCAGGATCCGGCGCCGAGCGATCTGCCGGCGATCCAGTCGATCATGCTCAACATGGATCCGCCCCAGCACCGCCAATACCGCACGCTGGTCGGCCAGGCGTTCACGCCGCGCATCATCGGCAACCTGCACGGGCGCATCCGCGAAATGGTGCGCGAGATCATCAACGGCGTCATCGAGAAGGGCGAGTGCGAATTCGTCGAGGACGTCGCCGCGCTGCTGCCGCTCGAGGTCATCTGCGAGATGATGGGCGTTCCGCACGAGGACCGCCGTCATATCTACGCGCTCGGCAACAAGATGATCGGCATCGACGACCCCGATCTGCAGTCGGACGGCAACCCGATCGTGCCCGGCGACGCCATGGCCGCCTTCGGCGAGATGTTCGGCTACGCCGGCAAGCTGTGGACGATCGCTCACGAGCACCCGCAGGATAACCTCGCTGGCGCGCTGGTGCGCGCCGAGCTCGACGGGCGCAAGCTCGACGAGATGGAGTTCAACTTCTTCTTCCTGCTGCTGCTCATCGCCGGCAACGAGACGACGCGCACGGTGACCTCGAACGGCATGATCGCGCTCCTCGACCATCCCGATCAGCTGCGCGCCCTCGAGGCGGATCCCAGCCTGGTGCCGAGCGCCGTCGAGGAGATCCTGCGCTTCGCGCCCGCCGTGCATACCTTCCGGCGCACCGCGACGGCATCGACGGAGCTGCGCGGTCAGGAGATCCGCCCGGCCGACAAACTCATGCTCTGGTACCCGTCGGCCAATCGCGACGAGGACGTCTTCGAGCATCCGGACACCTTCAACATCCGCCGCAGCCCCAACGAGCACGTCGCCTTCGGTTTCGGCGAGCACTACTGCCTCGGCGCCAACCTCGCCCGTCTCGAGCTGCAGGAGGTCTTCCGCGGCATCGCCATGCGCTTCCGCGACGTGGAGCGGATCGCCGAGCCGCGCCGCCTGCGCTCGTGCTTCATCAACGGCGTCAAGGAGATGCAGGTGCGTTTCCGCCCCGGGTCGTTGGAGCGGGACTGAGCGCGGCCTCCTCTCCCCAGGGGGGCGAGGAGACGGTCACTCGTCGTCGACGCGCGGGTCGGCGGTCATCGTCTCGACCGGCCCGCGGCGCGGCTGCAGCGGATCGTGCCGCACCGGCGGGCGCTCGGCCGCCTTCTCCGGGAAGAGCAGCGAGGCGGCGACCGACGCCATCAGCACCCCGGCGACGATGCCGAGCGAGGCGCTGATCGAGATGTGGTGCCAGTCGGCGATCAACATTTTTGTGCCGACGAAGACCAGGACCACCGACAAGCCGAGCTGCAGGAAGCGCAATTGGCCAACGATCCCGGCGAGCAGGAAATACAGGGAACGCAGGCCGAGGATGGCGCAGACGTTCGAGGTGTAGACTAGGAACGGATCGGTGGTGACGGCGAAGATGGCCGGGATCGAGTCGACCGCGAACACCAGGTCGGTGGTTTCGACCATGATCAGGACCACCAGCAACGGCGTCGCGATCCAGCGCCGCGAGCGTCCGACCGGCGCTCGCACCAGAAAGTGCTGGCCGTGGTACCGCTTGGTCACCGGGATGAAACGCCGCAGCAGGCGGATGAGCGGGTTGGCCTCGACTTCGATGGCGGCTTCGCCGGCAAACGCCATGCGCACGCCGGTGAACACCAGGAAGGCGCCGAACAGGTAGAGGATCCACGCGAAGCGCTGGATGAGGAAGGTGCCGCCGGCGATCATCGTGCCGCGCAGGACGAGGGCGCCGAGGATGCCCCAGAAGAGGATGCGGTGCTGGTAGCGTTTCGGCACCGAGAAGTACGAGAAGATGAGGACGAAGACGAAGATATTGTCGATCGAGAGCGCCTGCTCGATCAGGTAGCCGGTGAGAAACTCGAGCGCCGCCTGACTGCCGAGGGTGTGCAGGATCGCGACGTTGAAGAGCAGCGCCAGGCTGACCCAGGTGACCGTCCAGCCGGCGGCTTCGCGCACCGACACCTCGTGCGCCTCGCGGTGGAAGATCCCGAGGTCGATCGCCAGGATGGCGAAGACGCCCAGGTGGAAAACGACCCACACCCATAACGGCATGCGGTCCGCCTAGCAGATGCAGCGGCGGCGGCGGAAGCTGCCGCCGCCCGTCAGAGGGTGCGGAAGAGCGCGCCGGTGGCGTCGTCGGTGAGCTGCGTGACCGACGTGATGTGGTCGCTGAACGCCTTCACCACGCCATCCGAGCTCGGGCCGACGTCGATGAGCACCGAGAAGACGCTGAAGCCGAGCCGCGCCTTCTCGCGCTGGAACTGGGCCAGCCAGGTTGGGTCGACGTGGCTCTCGCCGTCGGTGATGAAGACCACGTCGCCGCGCCGCTGCGGATCGGCGCGCAGGCAGGCGAGGGCGGCGTCGAGCGGCGGCTGGAAATCGGTGCCGCCGCCCGGGAAATACTCCGCCAGCGCCAGCACCTCGCGCAGATCCGGCGTGCGGCGCGGCCGCGCCCCGCGGTCGAGGATCTGCAGCGGCGTTTCGGCGGAGGAAAAACAGATCGACCGGAAGCGCCGCCGCTGGCGGGCGGCGATCTCGAGCAGCGTCAGCGTCACCGCCTTGGCCCAGATCTCCTTTTCGCCGGCCATCGACGAACTGCCGTCGAGGCAGACCACCATCGGCCCGCGGCCACGCTGTTCGCGGGCGCGCAGCGCATAAACGTGCAACGCGCCGTCGACGAGACGGCGTTGGAAGTCGCGCCGCAGCAGCGGCTGGCGCAGCCCGAGCAGCTCGGACGGCAGCAGCCGGTCGAGTCCGCCGCTGACGCCGATCTCGTAGACCTCGCCGTTGGCGCACTCGAACAGGCGCCGGCGAAGGGCGCGCGCGTTGGCGCGCATGCGGCCGACCAGTTGCGCCATGCGGCGCAGCTTTGGATTGCGCGCCAGGTGGTGACCGAGTTCGATTGGCGCGTTGGCCGCGTCGGGCTGGCCGCCGCCGAGCTGCAGGCTCCACTGTTCGACGCCGTCGCGGGCCGTGGCAAGGTCGGCGAGGGTGCGCTCGAGCGATGCCGCGACGCGCGGCGGGCGGTGCGCCGCCGCGTCGCCGAGGCCTCGCGCGACACGCTGTGCCTGTTGTGCCAGGCGCTGCGCCGCGGTGGCATTGTCGCGCTCGAGCTGCTGGCGCAGCGTGTCGAGGCGCTGCGCCGCCGCTCCGCCGGCGCGCGCGGCGGCCAACTCGGCGGCGGTGGCCGCGTCGGCGGCCCTGGCCGCGATTTCCGCCGCCTGCTGCTCGAGGCTCCAGGCCTCGAGCATCTCGCCGCGCGTCAGCACGCGCTCGGACTTCAGCAGCTCGAGCAGCGCCTCGCCGAGTAACAGGGCGGCGAGGCCGGCGACGGACTCATCGAGGGTCGTCTGCCGGCGCAAGGTCGCCAGCGCCGGGTCGGCGCGCAACTCGTCGAGCAGGACGCGGTAGACGGCCGCGCCGGGGGCGACGGTCTCGACGGCGTGCATGACCACGTTGAGCTTGTATGCCAGCGCGTACAGGTCGAGCAGGAAGCCGTCGAAGTGCGGCAGCAAGGCGCCGCCGCTTGCGGCGAGCGCTGTCAGGGCAGGCGTGTCAGCCAGCAGGCGCGCGAAGGCGACGCGATCATACGCATCGACCTCGATCCAGTGCGCGTGCGCCGGCGCGGTGCTCACAGCGCCTCCAGCATCTCGTGCTGGATCGACTCGATCTCCGTCCGCACTGCCGCGACGGCGTCGAGCGGCCGCCCGGCACCGCGGGCATCGTCGAGCAGGCCGTCGACCTTGGTGAGGATCTGGCGGATCTTGGTGTGCGCCTCGACGACCGCGCGGCTGCGCAGCTCCTGGCTCTCCCACGGGCGGTGCGCGTAGTCGCGCAGCTCGCGCGTCTGGTAGAGCAGCTCGCGCGCTTCGTCGATGTAGCCACGCAGCAGGCGGTGGATCGCAGCGCGCACCTCGGCGCGTTCGCTGGGATCGCGCCACAGCACATGCTCGAGTCGGAGCAGGTCCTCGTCGCCCACCGCGTCGCGCCCGTCGAGGTACGCATACGCGCGCAGCACCCCGAGCGCCTGTCGGTAGCGGCGGTCGGAGGAGACGAGCTGGGCCCGGCCGAGTTCGCGGCGCAGGTCGACCAGGGCGCGGTAGACACCGTCGGGGACCGTGACCGCGGCCGCCTCAGCCTGGGCGTCGCGCAACGCCGCCAGACTGAGCGTCGTGCGCGTCGCTGGCGGACGTGCCTGCAGCATCTTCAAGAAGCGGAAGTCCTCGTCGATGTAGCCGACGACGAAGCGCAGCAGGAAGCGATCGTAGAGCGCCTGCAACTCGTCGTCCTCGGGCAGCTCGTTGGTGGCGCCGACCAGGGTGATCAGCGGTACGGTGAGGACGTCGCGCCCGTTGTGGAAGCGGCGCTCGTTCAAGACCGTGAGGATGGCGTTCAGGATCGACGAGTTGGCCTTGAACACCTCGTCGAGGAAGGCGATGTGCGCCTCCGGCAACTTGCCCTCGGTGACGCGGCGGTACTCGTCACGCTCCAGCGCCGCCAGGCTGATGGCGCCGAACAACTCTTCGGGAGTCGTGAACCGGGTCAACAGCCACTGGAAGTAGACGCCGCCCTCGAGCCGCTGGCAGAGTTCGTCGGCGAGCATCGACTTTGCCGTGCCGGGCGGGCCGACGATGAGGATGTGGTGACCGCTGAGCAGCGCCGCCAGCCCGCCATCGATGACCTCGGTGCGTTCGACGAAGCGCTGCACGAGCTCGTCGCGGATGCTGCGCACCGTTTCCCGCGCGCTCATGCGCCGATGCTAGGCAGCTGCCGGTCGCCGCGCAAGCGACGGGCGGCGCCGTACGAGAACGGGCTTGACACGGCGAATGGCGCCTGGGTAGGGAGCGCTCGATGTCGAAGAAAGCCAAATCGCGCGCGCGCGAGAGCGAAGTCGCCACCGTCATGCGCTTCAGCGACGCACACGTCTGGGTGCGTGCCGACGCCGACCGCGCGCAGATCGGCATCTCCGACCAGGGCCAGCATGCGATCGGCGAGATCATCGCCGTCGAGCTGCCGGATGTCGGCGACACGATCGAAAAAGGCGAGCCGTTCGGCGAGCTCGAGTCGGTGCGTACCGTGCATGAGCTGGTCGCGCCGGTCACCGGCACCGTGCGCGCGGTCAACGGCGACCTCGAGGATCACGCCGCCCTGGCCAACGAGGACCCCTACCACGAAGGGTGGCTGATCGAGGTCGAACTCGACGACGAGAGCGAACTCGAGGACCTGATGGCGACGGAGGAGTACGAGGACTTCGTCGCCGGCGACGAGGACTGAGCGCGCCGTCCGGCCGCTACGGCCGTACACGGTAGATGTGCTCGCCCGGCTTCACCCAGCCGAGGCGTTCGCGCGCAACCTTCTCGAGGTAGGTATCATCCTCCGCGAGCTTGCGGAGGTGCCCGCTGATGCGGGCATTGCGCTGCTCGAGGGCGAAGACGTCGGCTTCAGCCGCCGCCTGCTCCGCCTGCACTCGTCGCAGATGGACGATCCCGCCACTGCCGAACACCGCCGAGACCCCGCACAGGGCGAGAATGCCGAAGCCGGCGGCGACGACGACTCGGTGTTTCCATGGCAGCGGAGTTAAAAGTGACATTTACCCTTGCACCCTCGCGGCCGGATTGTAGAGAAGCATTGCCTGCGAGGCAATTCGGGGAGGTCCTCCTGTGAAGATTCAGAAGGTGATCGCGCGTGAGATCCTCGATTCGCGCGGCAACCCGACCGTCGAGGTCGACGTGGTCCTCCGCTCGGGCGCGCTCGGCCGCGCCGCGATGCCGTCGGGCGCCTCGACCGGCGCGCATGAGGCGAGCGAGCTGCGCGACGGCGGCAAGCGCTACAAGGGCAAGGGCGTGCGCAAGGCGGTGGCGAACGTCAACGAGGTCATCGCGCCGAAGCTGCGCGGCCGCGATCCGCGCCAGCAGGAGGCGATCGACCGCCTGCTCATCGCGCTCGACGGGACGCCGACCAAGAAACGGCTCGGCGCCAACGCGTTGCTCGGCGTCTCGTTGGCGGTGGCGCGCGCCGCGGCGGTGGCGGCCGGCGAGCCGCTGTACCGATTCCTCGGCGGCCGTCAGGCGGTGACGCTGCCGGTACCGATGATGAACATCCTCAACGGCGGCGCCCACGCCGACAGTTCGGTCGACCTGCAGGAGTTCATGATCGTGCCGATCGGCGCCAAGACCTTCGCCGATGCCCTGCGCATGGGCGCCGAGGTCTTCCATACCCTCAAGGGGGTCCTGCACGAGCGCAAGCTCGGCACCGCCGTCGGCGACGAGGGCGGCTTCGCCCCCAATTTGAACTCGAACCAGGAGGCGGTGGAGCTGATCCTCGAGGCCATCGAGCGCGCGGGTTACGCGCCCGGCCGGCAGATCGCCCTGGCCCTCGATCCCGCCATGAGCGAGCTCTACGTCGACGGCGAGTATGTCTTCCGCAAGTCTGACGGCACCCGCCGCAGCGCCGCGGCGATGGGCGACTTCTGGGCCGACTGGGTGGGGCGGTACCCGATCGTGTCGGTCGAGGACGGCCTTGCCGAGGACGATTGGGAGGGCTGGCAGGCGCTGACCAAGCGGCTCGGGAAGCGCACCCAGCTGGTCGGTGACGACCTCTTCGTCACCAACCCGCATCGCCTAAGACAGGGCATCGAGACCAAGGTCGCCAACTCGATCCTCATCAAGCTGAATCAGATCGGCACCCTCACCGAGACGCTGGAGACCATAGCCGTGGCGCGCCAGGCCGGCTACACGACGGTGATCTCGCACCGTTCGGGCGAAACCGAGGACACGACGATCAGCGACCTCGCGGTTGCCGTCAATGCCGGCCAGATCAAGACCGGGAGCCCCTGCCGCGGCGAGCGCACGGCCAAATACAACCAACTGCTGCGCATCGAGGAGCAACTCGGCAAGCGCGCGGTGTATCCGGGCAAGGCGGCCTTCCGGCGCGGGTGAGCACCCCAGATCTCCCGTAGTCGGCCCCGCCGTCCTGCCCTATAAGGTCGGCATGAGCGTCGTCTTTGCCGTCATCGTGGCCGTCGCCGCCTGGGGCGTATGGATTTACAACCGCTTGGTGGCGCTGAAGAACCAGGTCGCCAACGGCTGGAAGCAGATCGACGTGCAGCTGAAGCGCCGCCACGATCTGATTCCCAACCTGGTGTCAGCGGTGCGCGGCTACATGGAGTTCGAGCGCGACACGCTGCAGCGCGTCATCGAGGCGCGTGGCCGCGCCGCCGGCGCCAGCGGCGTGCGCGAGAGCGTGGCGGCCGAGGCGGACCTCAGCCGCGCGTTGCGCCAGCTCTTCGCCGTCGCCGAGAACTATCCGCAGCTGCGCGCCAACGAGAACGTCCTGCGCCTGCAGGAGGAATTGACCACGACCGAGAACCAGCTCGGCTTCGCGCGCCAGTTCTACAATGACGTCGTGACGCGCTTCAACACGCAGCAGGACGTCTTCCCGGCCAGCCTCATCGCCGGCTACTTCGGGTTCCAACACGCCGAACTCTTCGCCGCCGAGGCGGGCGACGGCGCCGTGCCGTCGGTGGACCTCTCGCTGCGGCCCGAGCGGTGAACTTCGTCGCGGCGCAGCGCCGCAATCGGCGCCGCACCATCGTGCTCATCGGCGCTTTCCTGCTGCTGTTCTGCGGCGTCGGCCTCTTCCTCGACGCGATGCTCGTCGGGGCGCCGCTGCCGCTCGCCACCCTCGCCGCGTTCGTCGTCGCGACCATCGTCAGCCTGCTCGGCTGGCGGCGCGGCGCCGACTGGGTGCTGACGTCGCTGCTCGCCGAGCCGCTGCGCCTCGCCGAGCCCGAACACCGCCAACTCGACAACATCGCCACCGAGCTGGCCATCGCGGCCGGACTGCCGCGCCCGCGCCTGTACGTCATCCCCGACCCGTCACCCAACGCCATGGCCACCGGCCGCGACCCCGCGCACGCGATCATCGCCGTCACCGCCGGGGCCCTCGCCCTGCTCGATCGCGAGGAAACCCAGGGCGTCGTGGCACACGAACTGGCGCATATCGGCAATCGCGACACGGCGGTGATGACCCTGGTCTCGGTGCTCTTCGGCGGCCTGCTCATGCTCGCCGACTGGGCGCGGCGCAGCGTCTGGCTGGCGCGCGGCGGCACGCGCGCCGCCAGCCCGCTGGCGTTCATCCTCCTGCCGCTGCTGGTGCTGTTGACGCCGCTGCTCTCCCGCCTGCTCGCCATGGCCGTCTCGCGCCGCCGCGAATATCAGGCCGACGCCACCGCCGTGGAACTGACCCGCAACCCCGAGGGCCTGGCGCGCGCCCTCGAGAAGATCGCCGCCAGCGAGTTTCCGCTGCGCGCTGCGACGCGCGGCACCGCCCACCTGTTTATCGTCAGCCCCCTGCGTCAGCGCGCCCGCACCGCCGCCGACTCCTGGTCGGCCCTGCTGGCCACCCACCCGCCCCTCGCCCAACGCATCGCCCTGTTGCGCGGCGGCGGCGCGGCCTGACGGCGATGCCCAGCGCGCCCGCTGACTGTCCGCACTGCCGCGCGCCGCTGCACGCCGTCCGCGCCCGCGCCCGCAGCGGCTATTGCCTGCTGCTCGACCAGTGCCCGCGATGCGGCGGTATCTGGTGCGATCGCTGGGAACTCTACCCCCTCGCCGCCGACGAGGCCGCTCGCCTCGACCCGCTCGACGAAACCTCGCTCGCCGCCGCGACACCGCTGCCGACGACGCCCGGCCGCTGCCCGCGTTGCCGCACCGCCCTGCGACCGTTCAGCGATCCCGTCCTGCCGGCCGACGCCGCCATCGAACGCTGCGCCGTCTGCGACGGCCTCTGGCTCAACCGCGGCTCCCTCCGGCGCGCCAAGCAACGCGCCCCCGCCACCCCCGTCACCGCGCTGCCGCACCTGACGCGAGCCCTCGGCGACGAACGCGCCTGGCCGCACGTCGCCAACCTCGACGCCGTCACCTACGCCACCGATGACGCACCGATCGATGAACTCGACTGGCGCGCCTGGCTGCGCAACGCGGCGCCGTGGCTGGCCCTCGCCACCGTGCTGCGCCTGGTGCTGCGGTGACACGCCGCCCCCACCGCGACAGCTTTGACGCGCCGCGGCAATTGCACAGCCCCGCATCCAGCCCTTGTGGCACAACGGGTTTTGTACCACATGGGGTCGTGGTGTGCGTCTAAAACACTCTGCTATGCTGGCGGACCTGGCCAGACCCAACACCATTCTAAGACGGGGATTCTCCTCGCCAGCACTACCGATTTGGCTTTAGAAAAAACTTTCCAAAATGGCATTTCCGCTGTTGACGGCTGCGCCGGACTTTTCCTATACTCACGACGGATGGGTGGTGGGTGGCTGATGAGGACAGTGCCTGTGATGAGAGGGGCCAAGACAGTCTCAGCACTCCAACCTAAACTCAGTTGAGGAGGTTCACATGCCTGCAGCCAAGAAGAAGGCACCTGCAAAGAAGGCGGCGTCGAAGGCCAAGAAGAAGGCTCCTGCGAAGAAGAAGGCGACCGCCAAGAAGAAGAAGTAACACCCTCCGGCAACACCGAACGAACCAGGCCATTCACTCGGCCCAGCTTTTTTCCCTCTCGCACAGGCACGGGCCTTCGGGCCCAACGGAAAGGCCCTCCGGAAACCCCGGAGGGCTTTTTCGCGTTCTGGGGGCTATCGCAGCCGGGCGGAGAGGAACGGCAGCCGTCAGAATGATGCCTCGCTGGGGATACACAGGCCCTCAAGGCCCGCAAGATCGCACCGGCCGTTCGCGCAGGTATCATCGCAGCAGATCCGGCCGACGCAGAACGGCGTCGCTTCGTCGTGCAGTCACGGCTTGACTGACACGCCGCAGGCGAGGGTTCCGGTGGCGCTGTCGTCGGTGTCGGCCGCGCAGCGGCCGATCCAGCGCCATCGCCGCCGCAGACGGCGATCACGGTGCACATCGCCGCGCCCGCGAGAACACGCACGAGCCGCTGAGCGGGCCTGGTCACACCGCAGCCTTGGGTGGGGCATCGGTAATTGTTGGCCAAGGGAATCTCGGCAGGCGCGAGCGGCCATCCGGCGGCTCGACCCGACCGGCTTCAGCTTCGTTGCTTGTCGCGGACGTCACTTCGCCGGCGGCTCAGCACCAGGGCGTTAGGCACACCTGGGTACTCACATGGATATCGTTCTCGGAAATCGTCTTATCGAGTTGCGCGCCCGCATCGTCGATAAGTTCAACGCTGGGAACTGGGAAGAGATTGGACTACTCACGGGCGGAACCGATATCATCAACGGACATGACCGTCTCTTGCGGAGTCTTTCGTCGGGCGACGAGGACTATGCTGGCAACGTTCTCACCGTTTTGCGCGGGCTCATCGAGCGTGACCCGCGCAGATTGACGATCATCCAGGATTATTTGGACCAGCACTTCCCAGGCGCGTCGACCTACATTTCCGCGAAGCCGGCAGAGCGTCGGATCACCTTTGCGCCATACGCTTTTCAGGTTCCAGAGACGCAGGTGGAGTTGGACCTGATTGGAGTCATGATGCCTTTCGCGATGGAGTTCGCAGGCGTCTACGATGCCATCAAGAAGGCGGCAGTGGCGACCCAGCTTCGCTGTCTTCGGGCTGATGACATCTGGGAAGACAGCACTATCATTCAGGGCATCTTCACCTTGATCTTCCAAGCGCAAGTGGTCGTGGTTTACTTCAGCGGGAGAAACTCCAACGTCATGTACGAGACCGGCATTGCGCACACGCTCGGAAAACACGGTATTCCGATTGCGCAATCTGTCGACGATGTGCCCTTCGATATGAGGCATCACCGGGTACTCAAGTACCTGCCGAACGCTGAAGGGCTCTCGAAGCTCGCGAACGACCTTGCAGCAAAACTGCGGCAAGCGAGCGGGGGATTGGTTAACGCGGCCCCTGTGGTGCCGGCCGACCCCGATGACGTTCCCTTCTAGTTCTCGCCGTGGGCGTCTAACATGCCGTTGCAGCTGTCAATCCCGCCGCAGAGAAATCGGTGTAGAATCGTGAGGCCGACTCGGCGGCGGGCTTGCAGCTGAACGGCAAGGCGTTCGGCGGCCTGTCGGTGATCATGCGGTTCCTTGAAAGACAGATTGACCGCGCATTTCGTCATGGGACTGACGGGTCCGTGATCTTCCAACCCTTCTGGGGAACAGCGTATCTCGTACCCTCCGCCAAGCGGGAGACGGAACTCCGCGACGGATGGCGTCGGTTCACGATGGCCGCGTGGTTGTTCGCCTTGGGTTGTCCGCTTCTGAGCGTCTCCGGCCGATTCGCTTCAAGTTGGCTGTGGTCCTCGACGGGCTCGCTCGCAGTTCTGAAGACCTCACTCCTTGTGCGGCTGGCGGTCGCTTTGTTGTATTTCAGCGTGGGAACGTGGTGGCTCTGGTGGTCGTTGAGAGGTCTCACGTCCGATCTTCAACCCACCATGACCTCCTGGGTTCCGCCAGGATGGATTCGACGTGCAGCTCATGGCGCTACGCGCAGAGGCCTGGTGTTCATGGCGGTCGCAGGTTCCCTCGTCGGAGTCGGTTCTGTAGTCGTGCTACTATCCTTTCGTTTCCTGGATCGCTCAGAGACGCTTGTCGTAGCCAGCCTGGGTGTCCTGGGACTCGTTTCGTTTCTATGGTGCCGTGTCCTCATGCTGGCGCAGGAGCAGGCGTTGCCGAACAAACCGGTCCAGCCGAAGCGGGCCTGCGGCCCGCCCGGCTGAGCGCCGGCGTTCGGCGACTGAACGGGTAGGAACCACCGACTTCTACGGCGATTCCCCCAGCACCCGCAACGTCGCGCTTGTGGGACGTCGCGCTTGTGGACTTTCCGTGAACGGCGTATAGATAGGCGTATGCCGCGGATGCAGATTTACCTCCCCGAAGCCATGTACGAGCAAGTCAAGGCGCGTGGCCTCCCGGTCTCGGAGCTCTTGCAGAAGGCCGTCCAAGCGGAGCTGCGTCGGCAGGATCTACTTGCGGAAACTGATCGGTACCTTGGCGATCTGATCGCGGAGGTCGGGGCACCTAGTGCCGCCCAGCGCGCACGCGCCGGTGCCGTAGCTCGGCGCCTTTCGCGACGAGCCGTTCGTCAGGCCGGGTGACGGGCGTGCTCGTCCTCGATTCCGGCGGAGTCAGCCGGCTTGCTGAACGATCCCGGCAGGCGGCCGCGTTGCTCCTTGCGCTGCGCGAGGAGGGGCTTTGGCCGCCGATCGTCCCGTCAGTCGTCCTCGTTGAGTGCCTGCAAGGTCATGCTGGTCGCGATGCGCTCGCGAACCGCTTCCTAAAGACGTGCGATGTCGTGGAGGGAATTCCCGAACCGCTGGCGCGGCGCGCCGCGCTGCTGCGCCGGCAAGCGCGTCGAGGTTCTGCTGTCGACGCACTCGTCGTCGCTTTCGCGGAGCCCGGTGGAACCGCACTCACTTCGGATCTCGACGATCTCGGGGCGCTTGCCGACCACGCCACCCGCGTGAGCGTGGAGAAGGTTTGAGCCGATGGGAGGTCAAGCGTCGCGCAAGAGGCCGAACAAGCCGTTGGAGCCGACGCCAAAGAGACGGCGCGGCTCAACGGCGTAGCGTTCGGCCGCCATCAAGGTACGATGTACAACGCCGACAAAGATCGCGTCGTCGAGATCAGGACCGCACCGCAGTCGAACACCGGTGCGCCGCTTCCGGCTGTCGTGAGCGACGAAGGCGACGTTTTGCTCGCCTACCTCGTGTCGGAGCCGGACCCGAACTGGGACGGAACTTACGTGAACAGCAGCGGGAGTCGCATCGTCGTTCAAAACCAACTGCTGTTCATGGATCAACTGGATGGCCCGTTTCGGGAGGACGACGTCTTCCGTCACGTTGGCGAGCCCAAGCGATCGACCGAGGATCACGAACGGATATCTGAGTGGGTGACCAACCTGCAGGCGGTAGCAGGTTTCAGCGAGCAGTTCGCACTCGAGCACGCGCCTAACAAGCTGCTGCCGCCGCCGCGGGCCGGGGAGCCGAACATAAACGGGAAGCCTCGCGTCTCGGCCCGCGCGGCTGAGCGACGGCGTTAGGCGGCGACTCGAAGATCGGGTATCCTCGGCACATGACCTTCAGCGTCCACGTTGACCGTGAGAGTGACGGAAGGTGGATCGCCGAAGTGGCCGAACTGCCGGGTGTGCACGTGTACGGCGACAGCCAAGAACAGGCGCAGGCCAAGGCGCAGGCGCAGGCGCTGCGTGTCCTTGCTGATCGGCTTGAGCACGGCGAAGCGGTTCCTTTTGAAAGCGTCCTCTTCTCGGCGGCATGAGTGCATGGCCGAGCGCGCCCGCTCGTCGTGTCCTTCGTGCCCTGCTGAGAATCGGGTGGTTCGAGAAGCGTCGAGCAGGCGGTTCCCACATCGTCCTCTCTCGTCCGGGGTGGCCTGACTATGTGTGGGCATTCCACGACCGCGAGGAGATCGGTGCGAAGATGCTCGCGCGCATCTCGAAGCACACCGGTCTCGAACCGTAGGACCTTTAGCGCGCCTAACTGAAGCGCTGCAGCCGACGCGGGCCACGTCGGGTTTCAAGCTGCAGGCGGCGGTGCGTCGCGGCCCGCGCGGCTGCGCGCCCGCGTTAGACGGCTCGAGGTAGCCGCGATACTCTCCAGAGCGAGGAGCAGGTAACGAAGTACAAGGTTCGACTGCAGCGGTCTGACGAGGGCTTCGCGGCGTCGGTGCCCGGACTGCCGGGGTGCTGGTCGCAGGGAAACACCGAGCAGGAGGCGCTCGAGAATATCGCCGATGCCATCCAGGAGTATCTCGCGGTCGTCGATGAGGAGCTCAAGGACGGCGACGTACGAGGAATCGACGTCGCAGTGTGAACGATGGCAGGGATTCCGGGGGGCCCACACCGCCGCGCGGTGCGAGCCCTCGTGAAGGCCGGGTTTCGTGTGGCGCGGGAAGGACGAAGACACATCGTGCTCTCCGATGAAACGCACATTGTGACGGTTCCGCGGCACGATTCGCTCAATGCGCTCACACTGCGCGGGATCGTTCGCGACGCCGGGCTCACGGAGGAGGAATTCCGGGAGCTTCTGTGACGGGCGCGTCTCACGGGGCGCTGCAGCCGACGCGGGCCGCGAACCGAACGGACAACGGGAAGCGGTGCGTCGCGGCCCGCGCGGCTGAGCGCCCGCGTTAGGCTCGCTCAGGGACTGGTGGTACGGTTAGCGCCATGACGATGCAGGGCAGCGTGGTGCACAGCGACCCTGAGATTCTTGGCGGGACGCCCGTCTTCGTTGGCACTCGGGTGCCGATCAAGTCGTTGCTGGACTACCTTGAAGGGGGTCATCCGCTCGGCGAGTTTCTCGATGACTTCCCCAGCGTCTCGCGAGAGCAAGCTGTCGCGGCGCTCGAGGAAGCGAAGCACTACCTGGTATCTGGTGCGCGTGCTGCTGGATGAGTGTGTCCCGAAGAAGTTGCGCCGCGATCTGCCGGGACATGAGGTGCGCACCGTCACTGAGATGGGCTGGACGGGCACGAGGAACGGGCCGCTTCTTCGACAAGCAGCACCGGATTTCGATGCCTTTCTGACTGTCGATCAGGGTATCGAGTTTCAGCAGAGCCTCACTGGGCTCGACCTTGCCGTGATCGTCATGGCAGCCCGAACAAACGACATTGAAGACCTCCGCCCCCTGACGCCGCGAGTGTTGGCGGCGCTCGCCTCAGCGCGGAGCGGCGAAGTCCTCGTCGTGAGAGCCCAACAAGGCGATGGAGCCGGCGCGTCGCGGCCAGCGCGGCTGAGCGCCCGCGTTAGGCAGCGAGGTGTTCTTCGGGCACAATCCTTGGCGTGGCGAAGGCGGGCGATGTACTCGCGCGGATTCTCCGGGGACGATCGGATGCGGCGATTCCCTTCAGCGGTCTGTGAGCGTTGCTGCGGCGCCTCGGGTTTGGTGAACGCGTGCACGGGAGCCACCACATCTTCACGAAGGACGGCGTTGAGGAGATCCTGAACCTTCAGCCGCGAGGCCGGCATACCAAGCCGTACCAGGTGAAGCAGGTCCGCGGAGTGACCGTGAGGCACCACTTGGCAGGAGACGACGATGGCGAAGCCGAAGCATGAGCCTCGGTACGAGATGATCATCTACTGGAGCAACGAGGACGAGGCCTTCATTGCCGAGGTGCCGGAGTTCCCTGGGTGTGCGGCCGATGGACGGACCTCCAAGGAGGTCGTCGCAAACGCGGAGGCGATCATCAAAGAGTGGATCGAGACGGCCCAGGAACTCGGGCGTGCTGTTCCTCAGCCGAAGGGCCGCCTGCTGTATGCCTAACAAGGCGCTGCAGCCGACGCGGGCCACGGGGCCGACCGGACAACGGGAGCCGGCAGGGATCGGCCCGCGTGGCTGAGCGCCAGGCGTTCGGCGCGCGTCTCGCCGGTCAGCGACGATCCCGCTACGAGTGGGAGCGACACTCCCCCCGGTACAGCTATGGGACCTACACGCGTCGGTTTGGTGGCTGGCACCAGGCATGTCTCGCGTTCAGCTAGGCGCGTCACGTGATCGGCCCTGAGGGGCATACTTCTGAAACTCTCACCCCTCACAGGGGCCCCATGCTTCGGAGAATCTCACTCTCGGGGGGTCCCATGCTTCTGAAAACTGACACCTGTTTTACACGCGGCAGGCCAGGGCTCGATCGGCTCCCTGTGCAGGCCGGACGAACCGAGATGGACGCCGGCGATCAGGAACGATCCCCAAGCCGGATCGCCTGACAGCTGTCCGGAGAATGAGAACCCCTTTCCCCGTCGGTTGCGCGCTGGCAGGAGCGGCGTGGTGAAGCGGCCCGAGCCCGATACGCGGCTCCGCGCAATCTCTCCGCTGCCGCTGCCAATGATGCTTTCTAACGAGAAGTGGACGATTCCTCCCTCGACCGTTCCACTCGCGGAGCCGCTCCAGAGCGACGCCTGACCGAGCCAGCCGGGTGTCCCACCCGATCGAGCCGCTGGCGCGCAACGCGTCGCCCTGCTGCGCGACGCGCACCTCGACGGAACCCTGGCAGAAATCATCGCGGAAAATGCCGGCACTCCGCCATGACCCGCGCCACGTTCCAAGGATCGCCTGCACTTCCGGCATCGCCGTCGGCGTCGGCCGCGGAGCAGTCGGACCAGCGCCCCCGCCTCCGCAGGCGGCGACAGCAGCGCACATCGCCGCGCACGCAAGCACAGGCAGGCCGCGCCGAACGACCTCGATGGGTGGGCCTCATCACAGCGCAGCCTGAGGGCGCGGGTGCCCCTCAGCCAAGGCAATCTTAGCAAAGAGAGCGAGGCCTTCCGGCGCCGCCGTCAGGCGACGCGCAAGCGTCGCCTGGGGATCTCGCGCGCCAGGGTCTCGGCGGCGTCGCGGACGTCCTCGCCCCGCATGCGGTCGACGCTGTCGCGCACCTCGCGGCGGCTGATGGTGAGGCCGTAGCGTTCGAGGATCGACTTCACCAGGTCGTACTGGTGTTCGATCGACTCGCTGACCGAGCGGTAGCCCAGCTGCGCGGCGCGCAGGCGTTCCCAGTAGGAGAGGGCGTTGAGCTCGAAGAAGTGGGCGTCGGTCTCACGCGGCTCGACAACGATGATATCGCCGCGGAAGTTCGGATCGTCGCGGTACTCGCGCAGGCCGTACTGCAGGCGCGAGTGCAGCAGGGTGCGGAAGACCTGGTTGAGGACGCTGAGGACGCCGCTCTCGGCGAGCGGGGTGCCGTCGTAGTCGTAGCGGCCGGTGGCGGCGTTGAAGCGCCGGCGGACGCGGTTCGAGAACGGCCGGAACGGGTTGTAACAGATGATCAGGTCGGCGCCGTGCTCGACCGCGACATCGAGGTTGGCGGTGCGGCGCACGCCGCCGTCCACGTAGTCGACCCCCTTGATGCGCGCCGGCTTGTAGAACCCGGGCAGCGCCGTCGATGCCTGCACGGCCTCGGAGATGGTCACCGAGGCGTCCTCGTCATGGCCGAAGACGACACGCTCGGCGGTGTCGAGGTTCATCGCGCTGATATACAGCTCGCGTTTGGTGCGCCGGTACAACGTGCGGAAGTCGTTGCTCAGCCCGGCCTGCTGCAGGTTGCGCCGGATGAAGCGTTCGATGCTGGCGTTGTCGAAGAAGCCGCTCGGCAGATGGTCGAGCAGCGAGGGGAAGTTGCGCCGAGTGAAGATCGCCTCGGCGAGCGGGGTCAGCAGCCGCGGCAGGGCGCTCGGCGACGGCTGGCGGACGAATGCGCGCAGGGCGGCGGCCAGATTGCTCGACAGCTTCGGGGTGTTGCGCAGCACGTCGACCAGCGAGCCGGGCACAAAGGCCGCCAGCGCGAAGGCGTATTGCAGCGGCCGCTGCAGCAGCTCGGCGGTGTTGACGCTGTAAAAGTCGCGCGCCCGAAACAGGTCGATCTCGCTCGACTTGCCCTCCAGGCTTTTGATCATCTCGCCGGGGCTGACCGCGGCGGCGAGCGGCGCCGCCAGAACCGCCCCCGCGGAGAGTCCGATGTACGTGTCGAACTCGGTGGTCTTGCGGTTGACCAGGAAGTCGTCGAGGGCCTTGAGTCCGCCCAACTTGAAGGCGCCGCCGGTGATCGCTCCGCCGGCGAGCACCAGGGCGATTTTAGGATTTTTCTTGCGAACCCGCGGATCGCTCTTTTGGACCAGGGTGATTCCCATCGACCCTCATTCAAACAACTGTTCGAAGGCTACTGATCCATGACGCAGGAAGTCAAGGTTGATGTGGCGCTCTGAGGCAGGCGCGCGTAGCGAGGTCGTGCCGGCCCTCGGCGAGGCCGGCATGGGTGTCGAGGACGCGCCAATAGCCCTCGAACACGTACCCGAACAGGGCGCATCCAGCCGAGAGCATGGCCGGGTAGGTCTGTCGCGTGATGCCGAACCGTCCCTGCGCCATATGCTCGAACACCGCCGGCTCGAAGACGTGCACGCCGGTGAACATGAGCGGCGTCAGCGCCGCGTCGACGGCGGCCGGTTGGCCGAGAAAGCGACGGATGCGCTGGTCGGCGTCGATCTCGACGGCGCCATAGCGCGCCACCTCGCGGTCGGGGCGCAGCGCCATGGTGGCGAGGGCGCGACGGCGCGCATGCCAGGCGATGACGGCGCGCAGGTCGAGATCCATGATGCAGTCGGAGTTGAGCACCACGAAGCGATCGCCGCCGAGAAAGGCCTGCGCCTGGCGGATGCCGCCGCCGGTATCGAGGATGGCGGGCTCGTCGGAATACGTGATCGCCATGCCGAACGCCGCGCCGTCGCCGAGGGCGGCGCGGATGGCGTCGCCGCGGTGGTGCAGGTTGACGATTACCTCGCGGATGCCTGCGGCGCGCAGCAGCGCCAGCGGGTAGGCGATGAGGGGATGACCGCCGACGGCGATCAGCGGCTTCGGGATGCGGTCGGTGAGCGGGCGCAGCCGGCTGCCGAAGCCGGCGGCGAGGATCATCGCCCTCACGCGCGCAGCTCGGGCGCGTACTGGGCGAGGATGCGCCGCACCGGTTCGAGGTCGGGGCGCGCCGCCAGCAGGCGCGCAATCTGCGCCCAGGTGCCCGGCAGGTAGCGCAGGTAGCCGGGCTTGCCCTTGACGCGATCGAGGTAGTGGAAGCGGCCGACGACCTTGAACGCCTTCTGCAGGGCGCAGTCGGCGTACACGTCCCACAGGCCGGCCGCCGTCCAGGCGGGGCCACCGCGCGCCGCCCAGCCGCGCCGATAGTAGTCGAGCAGGCGTGCCTCGAGGGCCGGCTGGACGACCTGACGGGTATCGCGGTCCCCGAGCAGCGTCGCCAGGTCGTACGGCGCGGCGGCGAGCAGCGCGTCCTGGAAGTCGATGACGCGGATGCGCCCGTCCTGGACGTAGAGGTTCCAGGCGTGGAAGTCGCGGTGCGTCAGCACACGCGGCTGCGCGTCGAGCCGCGCCGAGATGCGACCGAAGTGCTGACGCAGTTCGGCGAGTTCGGTCGCCGGCAGCGCGGCGACCCGGTCGACCAGGCCGTATGCAAGGAAATGCTCGAACTCCCAGTCGTACAGGGCGCGGTCGAAGGCCTGCTGGAAGGCCATGCAGGTGGCATCGCGCCGCGCCGTCCCGGCGAGCTGGATGGTCAGGAGCTGATCGATGGCGCGTTCGAACAGCGCTGCCCGCTCCTCGCCCGGGCGGCCCTGCACGGCGTCCCAGAGCGGCGTGTCGCCGATGTCCTCGAGCAGCAGCAGGCCCTCATCGGCGGCGTCGACGTAGAGCGCCGGGATGGCGACGCCGAGAGCGTCGAGGAAGCGGTGCACATTGACGTACGGCAGCTCGCGCAGCGGTTCGGCGAAGACCGACAACTCGTCGGACGACATGGCGATGCCGCGGTCGGCGAGCAGCATCGCCACCGTCGTCGCCGGTGCGCCGGCACCGCGCAGCCAGGCGCGCGCGTAGCGGCGGGTCGAGGCGTCGCCGGCCAGCGGCACGAGGCGCTCGACCGCCGTCGCCGCGCCGAACCGCTCGCGGACCAACTCGCCGACGCGCACCGCGACGGCCGGCTCGACGCCGCTCATGCCCGCCGCCACTAGCAGGCCGCTGGGCGAGGGGTCAAAAGTAGTATAGTTGACAGTCCATATCCCTTTGCATAAGCCGTCGCGTTGGGCGGACCCGCCCATCGAGACTGCTCCAGACCCCGACGAACCGCGATGCTGGCTCAATACGTTCCGGTCCTGATCACCTTCGCGCTCGCGCTGATCGTGGTCACGGTCATGGTCAACGCCAATCGGTTCCTCAGCCCGCGCAACAGCACCGACACCAAACTCGAGATCTTCGAGTGCGGCAACGAGCCGAGCGGGCCCGCCTGGGGCCGCTTCTCGGTCAAGTTCTACCTGACCGCCATCCTCTTCATCGTCTTCGACGTCGAGGTGGTGTTCATGTACCCCTACGCGGTGGTCTTCCGTGAACTCGGCTGGCAGGGCTTCGCCGCGATGAGCGTGTTCCTGTTCCTTGCCGTGATCGGCCTCCTCTATGAGTGGAAGAAGGGCGCGCTGAAGTGGGACTGAGTCCGGAAGCGCTGCTCGAGGCGGTGCGCGCGGCGGCGGGCGAGCGGGTGAGCGACAGCCTGCTCGCCTTCGACGAGGCGGCGATCGTGCTGCGCCGCGACGACGCGCCGGCGGTCTGCGCGCTGTTGCGCGACCGGCCCGAGTTCGCCTTCAACGCCCTCGCCGATCTCAGCGCCGTCGACTACTTCGGAAAGGTGCCGCGCTTCGAGGTCGTGTACCATCTCAACTCCCTCACGCACGGCCACCGGCTGCGCGTGAAGGTGCGGGTGGGCGAAGAGGATGCCTGGGCGCACTCGCTGACAATGCTGTGGAAGAGCGCCAACTGGCTCGAGCGGGAGTGCTGGGACATGTTCGGCATCCGCTTCGTCGGCCATCCGGACCCGCGTCGCATCCTGATGTACGAGGAGTTCGTCGGCCATCCGCTGCGCAAGGACTACCCGGTCGACAAGCGCCAGCCGCTCGTACCCGAGCGCGATCCGATCGAGAAAGGGTGGAGGTTCTGATGGCCCTGCCGGTGACAGACCAGCGCTTCTCGGTCGAGGTCGACCCGTCCGAGGAGGTCATGGACATCCAGATGGGTCCGGCCCATCCGGCGACGCACGGGACGATCAAGCTCAACCTGCGGCTCGACGGTGAGGTGATCCTGGCCTGCGACACCGAGGTCGGCTACCTGCACCGCGGCTTCGAGAAGATGATCGAGCAGGGGACCTGGACGCAGGCGATTCCCTACACCGATCGCCTCAACTACGTCTCGCCGATCATCAACAACGTCGGCTTCATCCTCGGCGTCGAGCGGCTGTGCGGCATCGAGGTGCCGGAGCGCTGCCAGTACATCCGCGTCATCATGAGCGAGATCTCGCGCATCTGCGACCACCTCACCTGCCTCGGCATGGGCGCGGCGGAGGCCGGCGCGCAGACGGTGGGGTTCCTGACCAACGAGTCGCGCGAGTTCCTTTGGGACATCGTCGAAGCGGTGACCGGGGCGCGGCTGACGATCTCGTATACGCGCATCGGCGGCGTCACCCTCGACCTGCCACGCGACATCAACGCCCGCGTCGCGGCAGCGTTCGTCAACCTGCGCGGCGTCCTCAGCGACTGCGACAAGCTGCTGACGCGCAACCGCATCTTCTATGACCGCATGGTCGGCGTTGGCGCCATCTCGGCGGACGACGCGATCAGCTTCGGCATCACCGGCCCGCTGCTACGCGCCGCCGGCGTGCCCTACGACGTCCGCCGCGCGCATCCGTACTCGGGCTACGAGCGTTTCGATTTCGAGGTGCCGGTCGGCTCCGCCGGCGACAATTACGACCGCTTCCTGGTGCGCGTGAGCGAGATCGAGCAGAGCATGCGCATCGTCGAGCAGGGCCTGCGCGAGATTCCCGACGGCCCGATCCGCCTCGACGACCCGCGTTACGTGCTGCCCGAGAAGCACAAGGTCTACAACTCGATCGAAGGCCTGATGCACCACTTCAAGCTGATCATGGAGGGGGCGAAGGTGCCCGCCGGCGAAGTGTACCAGGCGGTCGAGGGCGGCAACGGCGAGGTTGGCTTCTACATTATCAGCGACGGCAGCGGCCGCCCGTACCGGTGTCGCGTGCGCCCGCCGTGCTTCTTCGCCATGGCCGCCCTGGGCGACATGCTCAAGGGCCACATGGTCGCCGACATCATCACCACCTTTGGGATGGTCAACATGATCGGCGGCGAGTGCGATCGCTGAGATGACCGTCGCATTCTCCGCCGCCGCGCAGGCGAAGTTCGAGACCTACCTGACCCGCTACCCGATCAAGCGGGCGGCGATCATGCCGACGCTGTGGCTGGCGCAGGAGGAGTTCGACTGGTTGAGCCCCGAGGTGATGCTCTACGTCGCCGAGCTGCTCGAGCTGGCGCCCGCCTTCGTCGCCTCGGTCGCCTCGTTTTACACCATGTACTACAAGCGGCCGATGGGCCGGCACCACGTACAGGTCTGCACCAACCTGTCGTGTGCACTGCGCGGCGCCGAGGACATCGTCACCTGCCTGCGCGGCCGGCTCGGCATCGGCGTCGGCGAGACGACGGCCGACGGCGTCTTCTCTCTCAGCGAGGCCGAGTGCCTCGGCTCGTGCGGCACGGCGCCCATGATGCAGGTCAACGACGACTACTGGGAGAATCTCACCCCCGAGCGCACGCTCGACATCGTCGACCGCCTGGCGCGGGGTTAGACCGCGCCCGCGTCGGTTGCTAGCAGGCTGAGTCGTTCGCACATGGAATCCCTGCTCATCGATCTCGGCATCTCGGCGATCCTCGCGCTCGCGGTGACGCTGAACGCCCTGCAACTCGCCGGCCTGCTCGGCTGGGTCGAGCGCAAGGGCAGCGCCCTCATCCACGACCGCATCGGCGCCAACCGCGCCGCCATCTTCGGCTTCGCCGGCGCCGGCCTGGTCAACACCTTGTTGGCCGACCCGCTGAAGTTCCTCACCAAAGAGGACATCATCCCGCGCGGCGCCGACCGGCTGCTGCACACGCTGGCCCCGTGCCTGGCGGTGTTCCCGGCCCTGGTGACCTTCGCGGTGATTCCGTTCGGCGACGTGCTGTTCGTCGGCGGACGCGAGATCAACCTGCAGGTCGCGCCGCTCGACATCGGCATCCTGTACGTCCTGGCGATGGTGTCGCTCGGCGTCTACGGCGTCGTGCTCGGCGGCTGGGCCTCGAACAACCGCTGGTCGCTGCTCGGCGGCATCCGCGGCTCGGCGCAGATGATCTCGTACGAACTCCCCATGGGCCTCGCCCTGGTGGCGATGATCATGACCTACGGCACGCTCGACTTGCAGGCCATGTGCCGCGCCCAAGGCGGGACGATCTTCGGCTTCCTGCCCAACTGGGGCATCTTCTACCAGCCGCTCGCTTTCCTGATCTTCCTCTGTGCCGGCATGGCCGAGAGCAAGCGCGTGCCGTTCGACCTGCCGGAGAGCGAGTCGGAGCTGATCAGCGGCTACTTCACCGAGTACTCGGGCATGAAACACCTGATGTTCTTCATGACCGACTTCATCGAGGTGGTCATCGTCGCCTCGCTCGCCACGGTGCTGTTCTTCGGCGGCTGGCAGGTGCCCTTCCTCGAGCGCGACGGGTTCCACTTCGGCGAGACCATCATCGCCCTGCCCTCGCTGGTGGTGACCCTGCTGGGCATGCTGGCCTACGCCGTCAAGTCGCTGGCGCTGTGCTGGTTCCAGATCATGCTGCGCTGGACGCTGCCGCGCTTCCGCTATGACCAACTCATGCGCCTCGGCTGGATCGGGCTGCTGCCGCTCGGCTTTCTCAACGTCATGGTCACGGCGCTGATCATCCTCCTCTTCGGATCCCACTGAACGCCATGCCCATCTGGCTCTTCGTCCCGCTCGCCGCCCTGTTGACCGCCTCGGCGCTCGGCGTCGTCCTCAGCCGGCACCCGGTGCGCAGCGCCATGTGCCTGGTGGCGACGCTGTTCCAGCTGGCCGTGTTCTTCGTCTTCCTCGATGCCAGCTTCGTCGCCGCCCTGCAGATCATCGTCTACGCCGGCGCGATCATGGTGGTGTTCCTGTTCGTCATCATGCTGCTCAACATCGGCGACGACGAACCGCAGCGCCGCCGCCTCGGCTGGCAGGTGGCGGCGGGCTTCACGGCGTCGATGTTTCTGCTCGCCCTCGCGTCGTTCATCGTGCGGGGCGGGGCGCTGCTGCCCGGCCCCGGCATGGCTGTCGCAGCGCCCCCCAGCTTCGGGTCGATCGAGTCGGTCGGCGTCAGCCTCTTCACCACCTACCTGCTGCCGTTCGAAATCACCGGCCTGCTGATGCTCGCGGCGGTGATCGGCGCGGTGGTGCTGGCCAAGAAGAAGATCGCATGACCGCCGCCGCCCCGATCGGGTACTACCTTGCCCTCAGTGCCATGCTGTTCAGCATCGGCGCCCTCGGCGTGCTGACGCGCCGCAACGCCATCGTCATGTTCATGTGCATCGAGCTGATGCTGAACGCGGCGAACCTGGCCTTCGTCGCGTTCGCCCGCCAACTCGTCTCCGTCGACGGGCAGGTGATCGTCTTCTTCGTCATGACTGTCGCCGCCGCGGAAGCGGCCGTCGGGCTGGCGATCATCATTGCCGTCTTCCGACATCGCCAGACCGTCAACGCCGACGACCTGCGCCTGTTGCGCTGGTAAGGCCGCGCGCAAGATCTCCTCGATGACCCTGACCGACATCTCCTGGCTCGCCCTCCTGCCCGGCATGATCCTGACGGTGACCGCGCTGGTGGTGCTGGTGGCGGACCTCTTCATGGAGGGGCCGGATCGGGAAGGCCTCGGCTGGCTCGGCATCGTCGGCCTCGGCGGCGCCGGCCTCGCCTCGGCGCTGTTGTGGACCGCCGACGCCGGTGGATTTGGCGGCAGCTACGTCCTCGACCGCTTCGCCATCTTCTTCAACGTCATCATCTGCCTCACCGGCATCCTGACCCTGCTGATGTCGATGGACTACCTGTCGTCGATCGGGCTGGAGAGCGGCGAGTACTACGTCATGCTGCTGTTGGCGGTGCTCGGCATGATGGTCATGGCGCAGGCCAACGACCTCATCGTGCTGTTCCTCGGCCTGGAGCTGATGTCGGTGGCGGTCTACGTGCTGGCCGGCATCTGGCGCCCGGAGTTGCGCTCGTCGGAAGCGGCGCTGAAGTACTTCCTGCTCGGCGCCTTCGCCTCCGGCTTCCTGCTTTTCGGCATCGCCCTCGCCTTCGGCACCTTCGGCACCACCCTGCTCGATCCCATCGCCTCGCAACTGACCCGCATCTCGGCCGAGCAGCGGCCGATGGCGCTGGCCGCCGCCGGACTGTTGCTGATCGGCTTCGGGTTCAAGGTCGCCGCAGTGCCGTTCCACTCCTGGGCCCCGGACGTCTACGAGGGCGCGCCGACCTCGGTGACGGCGCTGATGGCGGTCGGCGTCAAGGCCGCCGCCTTCGCCGCCTTCGCGCGCGTCTTCATGTACGCGTTGGCGGGCCTGGCGGTCGATTGGAGCGGCATCGTCTGGCTGCTCGCGGTCCTCAGCATGACGCTCGGCAACGCCGCCGCGATCCAGCAGCACAACATCAAGCGCATGCTCGCGTACTCCAGCATCGCCCATGCCGGCTATCTGCTCATCGGTCTCGTCGCCGCCGACACCCAGGGTGGCGCCGCGGTGCTCTACGGCACCCTCGCCTACGCCATGATGACGCTCGGCGCCTTCTCGGTCGTCATCGCCGTCGGCCGCCGCGGCGAGCCGAACGAGCAGATCTCCGACTACGCCGGCCTCGGCTTCCGCTATCCGTTCCTCGGCGCCTGCATGACCGTCTTCATGCTCTCGCTCGGCGGCATCCCGCTCTTCGCCGGCTTCACCGGCAAGTTCTTCCTCTTCAGCGCGGCGATCGAGCAGGGCTACGTGTGGCTGGTGGTGATCGCGGCGCTGAACAGCGTCGTGTCGATCTACTACTACCTGGCCGTGCTGATGCAGATGTACATGGGCGAGGGCGCCGGCGCGGTGCAGGGCACGACGGATCGCCCGTACCTGACCGCGACGCTGCTGTTCACCAGCGTCATGACCATCCTGCTCGGCCTCTTCCCGCAGTGGGTCCTCAACCTCGCCACCGAGGCGTTCCGCTCGTTGAGTTGACTGCAGCGTCGCGTCGCTCCGACGGGGCGCCGCACAGCCAATCGACGGAGGGCGAACGTGAGTCGGGCCCTCCACTCCTCATCCCTTCGCGTACAGCACCAGCTGCGTGCAGCGGAACAACGCGATCGTCCGCCCGTTCGCCTCGTCGCTGATCGTCGCGTCCCACACCTGCGTGGTGCGCCCCAGGTGCGCCGGCGTGGCGCGCCCGAAGATGACACCGCCCTCCGCCACCGTGCCGAGAAAGTTCGTCTTCAGCTCCACCGTCGTGAAGCTGCGCGCCTCCGGCGGCCGCGCCTCGCCAGCGCCGTAGGCGCACAGCGTGTCGGCGAGCGCGATGACCACCGGCGCCCACAGGAAACCGGTCCCGGCGATCAGCGGCGCCGTGACCGGAATGCGGCCGGTCACCTCGCTCGCCGTGCAGGTGAGGATCTCCATGCCCAGCATGCCCGGCAGCCGGGTGTGGCCGAAGTCGTTGAGTCGCGTGACGCGATCGTCGGTCATGACGCCCTCTCCTCGGCCGGCTGGTGACGAAAGGAAGCGCCCGACGACAACCAGATCCGCCGCAGGGGTGGCCAAGCGTCTGCCGGCGTGGCACGGTTCGCCGCATGCCTGACTACAGCTTGTTCGGGGACGAGCACGTCCGCCAGTACGAAGCGACCGACGGCACGGTCGGCCACGATTGGAACGGCACCAGCTGCCTGATCCTGCACACCGCCGGTCGCAAGTCCGGCGAGACGCGCAAGCTGCCGCTGATCTACGGGCGCGACGGCGGCGACTACATCGTCATCGCCTCGAAGGGCGGCGCGCCGACGCACCCGGGGTGGTACCTCAATCTGCTCGCCCATCCCGAGGCGACTATTCAGGTGCGCGGCGAGATCATCCCCGTCACGGCTCGCACCGGGACGGCGGCGGACAAGGCGCGCGTCTGGCCGATCATGACCGCGCAGTGGCCCGGTTACGACGAGTACCAGGCGGGCACCAAGCGCGACATTCCGGTCGTCCTGCTGCGTCCGCGCTGAGCACGGCCGCGGGCGTTCAGGCGTGCAGCGTCGTGGCCAGGCCGACGCCACGTTCCATCGCTTCGACGACGGCGCGCGCCGCGGCGGCCGGGTCGGCGGCATCGCGGATCGGGCTGCCGACGACGAGGTAATTGGCGCCGGCGCGAATCGCCGCCTCGGGCGTCATGACCCGCTTCTGGTCGTCGAGCGCGCCCTTCGGCGGGCGGATGCCAGGCGTGACGATGAGGAAGCGCCGGCCGCACTCCTTGCGGATGCGCGCCACCTCGTGCGGCGAGGCGACGACGCCGTCCATGCCCGCGTCGCGCGCCAGGCGAGCGAGGCGCACCACCTGCGACTCGACGCCGCTGCGCACGCCGATGTGCTTCATGTCGTCCTGGTTGAGGCTGGTCAGTACCGTCACCGCCAACAGCTTCGGCCGCACCAGATGCTCGGTGCGCGAGATCTTGTTCACCTCGGCGATGGTCTGCTTCATCATCGCCACGCTGCCCGAGGCGTGCAGGTCGAGCAGGCGCACGCCGAGCCGCGTCGCCTCGGCGCTGGCCTTGGCGACGGTGCGCGGGATGTCGTGGAACTTCAGGTCGAGGAAGACGTCGGCGCCGCGCGCCTTGATCTGCCGAATGATCTCCGGCCCGGCGTGCAGGAAGAGCTGCTTGCCGACCTTGAACATGCCGACCTCGTCGCGCAGGAGGTCCACCAATCCGAGCGCCTCCTGCACCGAGGCGACGTCGAGCGCGAAGATCAGCCGCGCCTTCATCTGCCCCGGCGGGGCGCCGAGCAGCGACAGCATGCTCATTCGGTCAGCCCCTCGCGCACCAGGCGGACCAGGTGCTCGACCGCGCCGGCGAGCGGCAAATCCTCGGCTTGGGCGGCGCGGCGCGGCTTGAACTCGACGGCGCCGCGCGCCAGCGCCTTGGGGCCGACGGTGACGCGGAAGGGGATGCCGATCAGATCGGCGTCCTTGAACTTCACGCCCGGGCGTTCATCGCGGTCGTCGTAGAGGACCTCGATGCCGACCGCCTGCAGCCCCAGGTAGAGCGCCTCGGCGGCTGCGTGCTGCGCCGCCTCCTTCGGATTCACGGCGATCAGGTGGACGTGCGCCGGAGCGATCGCCAGCGGCCAGATGATGCCGTGATCGTCGTGGTGCTGCTCGATCGCCGCCGCCGCGGTGCGCGTGATGCCGATGCCGTAGCAACCCATTTCCATCACCTGTTCGGTGCCGGCGGCGTCGAGATACGTGGCGCCCATGGCCTTGCTGTATTTGGTACCGAGGTAGAACACCTGCCCGACCTCGATGCCGCGGTGGCCCTCGTACTCGCCGTCGTCGCAGCGCCCGCACGGATCGCCCGGCGCGGCCATGCGCAGGTCGCTGAAGGCGAGGGTGGGCAGGTCGCGCGACTGGGCGACGCCGACCAGATGCTGGTCGGTGGCGTTGGCGCCGACGACCGCGCCGACGATGCCGTGCAGCGCCAGGTCGGCGATGACCCGGATCGTCAGGCCGATCGGCCCGGCAAAGCCCAACGCCGCGCCGGTCGTCTGCTCCACCGTCGCCGCGTCGGCCAGCGCCACGCCCCCCACCCCGAGCACCTTGAGCAGCTTGGCCTCGCTCAGCGTGTGGTCGCCGCGCACCAGGACCGCGACGGTCTCGCCCGCGTCGGTGACGAACAGCAGCGTCTTGATGAAGCGCTCGGGCGGCAGGGCGAGGAAGGCGCTGACCTCCTCGATACTGCGCTGTCCGGGCGTCGCCACCGCGCGCATCGCCTCGAGCTCGCCGGCGCGCTCCGGCGCCGGCACGGCGGCGATGGCGCCCTGCTCGACATTGGCGGCGTAGCCGCAGTGGCCGCAGCTCACCAGCGAATCCTCGCCCGACTCGGCCAGGACGTGGAACTCGTGTGACATGCTGCCGCCGATGGCGCCGGTGGCGGCCTCGACGGGCCGGAAGCGCAGCCCGCAGCGGGTGAAGATGCGCGTGTACGCCGCCGACATGACCTCGTACTCGCGCGCGCAGTCGGCGTAGTCGACGTGGAACGAGTACGCGTCCTTCATCAGGAACTCGCGCCCGCGCATGAGGCCGAAGCGCGGCCGCACCTCGTCGCGGAACTTGGTCTGCACCTGGTACAGGTTGAGCGGCAGATCGCGGTACGAGCGCACCTCGCGCCGGACGATGTCGGTGACCACCTCCTCGTGCGTCGGGCCGAGGCAGAAGTCGCGGTCGCTGCGATCGCGGATACGCAGCAGCTCCTTGCCGTAGAGGTCCCAGCGGCCGCTCTCCTGCCACAACTCGGCGGGGCAGACCACCGGCATGAGGATCTCTTGTGCGCCGGCGCGGTCCATCTCCTCGCGGACGATGCGCTCGACCTTGCGCACGACGCGCAGACCGAGCGGCAGCAAATTGTAGATGCCGCGCGCCACCTGGCGCAGCATGCCGGCGCGGACCATCAGCTTGTGGCTGGCAACCTCGGCATCGGCGGGCACTTCCTTCAGAGTCGGGATCAGCGAAGCAGAGTAGCGCATAGGATCGACGGACCTTACGGGCTGCCCGCCGATCTGGTCAATGGCCGCGATCCGCCGCCCGTGCAACCGGCGGGCCGCGCCCTCCTCAGGACCGCCGCGGGGTGGTACGGGGAGACATGGTCGAGACGACGCATACGTTTTGTCGCATTTGCGAGGCGCTGTGCGGGCTCGAGGTCGACGTCGAGGGCGGCACCGTCGTCGACATCCGCCCCGACACCGCGCATGTGGCGACCGAGGGCTTCGCCTGCATGACGGGGCTGAAGCAGCACAAGCTGTTCGGCTCGCCGGACCGCGTCCTGCAGCCGCTCAAGCGCGTCGGGCGCGACTGGCACGAGGTGTCGTGGCGCCAGGCGCTGGCGGAGATCGGCGCCAAGGTGCGCCAGTTGCGCGGCGATCACCACCCCAACACGGTGGCGATGTACGTCGGCACGGCAGCCGGCTTCGGCGTCCTGGACCCGGTCTTCGCCCAGGGGTTCATGGACGGCATCGGGTCAAAGAGCATGTACGCGTCGGCGACGCAGGACTGCGCCAACAAGTTCGCCGCCGCGCGCCACCTCTACGGTTTCCCGTTCACGCAGCCGTTTCCCGACGTCGACCGTACCGAGTGCCTGATCGTCGTCGGCGCCAACCCGGTGATCTCGAAGTGGAGCTTCCTGCAGGTGTCCAATCCGGCGCGGCGACTGAAGGACATCGTCGCGCGCGGCGGCCGCCTGTTCTTCGTCGATCCGCGCCGCACCGAGTCGGCCAAGGTCGCCGGCGAACACGTCTTCATCCGCCCCGGCACCGACGTGTTCTTCTACCTCTCGTTCCTGCACGAGCTGATCACCAGCGGCGGCGTCGCCACGGCGCGCGCCACATGACCGGCTTCGCCGAGGTGGCGCGCCTGGCGGCCGACTGGCCGCCGGAGCGCAGCGAGGCGGCGACGCGCATCCCGGCGGCGACGCTGCGCGACATGGTCGCGGCCTATCGCGGCGCGCGCGGCGCGGCGCTGTACAGCTCCACTGGCGTGAACATGGGCGGCAACGGCACGCTCGCCTTCTGGCTGCAGGAGGTGATCAACGCGGTGTCGGGGAACCTCGATCGGCTCGGCGGGACATTGGTCGGCCGCGGCATCTTCGATTTCCCCGCCTTCGGCGTGAAGCACGGCGTGCTGATGAGCGACGAGACCTCGCGCATCGGCGGCATCGGCAAGGTCAACGACGCCTTTCCGGGCGGCGTACTGGCCGACGAGATCCTCACCCCCGGCGACCGCCAGGTCCGCGCGCTGTTCGTCACCGGCGGCAACCCGCTGGTGACGATGGCCAACTCCGGTCGGCTGCGCGCCGCGTTCGAGCAGCTCGAGCTGCTGGTCACGCTCGAAATCTTCCGCAACGAGACGGGCTCGCTGGCGCACTATATCCTGCCCTGCACGACGCCGCTCGAGCGGCCCGACCTGCCGTTCATCTTCCCGCTCATGCTCGGCCTGCAGTCGCGCCCGTATCTGCAGGCGACCGAGCGCGTCCTGCGGCCGGCTGGCGCGCAGCGCGACGAGGCGTCGATCTACGTCGAGCTGGCGCGCGCCTGCGGCGTCAGCCTGTTCGGCTCGCGCGCCGCGCAGAAGGGCCTGGAGGTCGCCATGCGGCTCTACTCGGCGGCGCATCGCGACGAGCCGCCGGCGATCCCGCAGCGGCTACTGCTCTCGCTGCTGCTGCGCGCGACGCGGCACGGCAGCTTCCGGGAGCTGCTGGCGCATCCGCACGGGCTGCGGCGACCGCCGCACCGCGCCGACGATTTCCTCGGCCAGCGCGTCGTCACCGACGACGGCAAACTGCACCTCGCGCCGGCGCCGCTGCTGGCGCAGGCGGCCAAGCTCGACGCCGACTTCGCGCGCGAGTGCGCCGGCGCCGGGCAACTCAAGCTGATCACGCGTCGGCAGGTGCACACGCACAAGTCGTGGACCCACAACGATGCGGATCTCGTCTCCGGCGGCCGGCACACGAACTTCCTGTACGTCCATCCCGCCGACGCGGCGCACGCCGGCCTGACCGACGGCGCGCTCGCTGACGTGACCTCCGCGGTCGGGCGCGTGCGCGTGCCGGTGCGCCTGCTCGACGACCTGATGCCCGGCACCGTCGCCCTGCCGCACGGCTGGGGGCATCAGCATGCCACCGGGCTCGGCGTCGCCAGCAAGACCAGTGGCGTCAACGTCAACCTGCTCGCCGCCGACGGCCCGGCCCAGCTCGAGCAGGTCTCCGGCATGGCGCACCTGACCGGCATCCCGGTCGCCGTCCAGCCGGCGGCCGGGCCGCAGGCGACCGGCAGCTGGTCGGGCATCGACGCGGACGCGGCGGCAACCCGTTCCGCATGATACGCCGCGCCAGCGCTGGCCTGTGCGCGGCGGCGGTGGTCGCCGCCGCCGTGTCCTACGCGCTGGCGGTCATCCGACCCGGCGCCGAGCAGGGCGCCGGCATCGCCGCGTTCGATATCTACGCGTACTTCTATCCCAATGCGCGCTACGCCCTGGAGAGCCTGCAGCGCGGCACCGGCCTGCTGTGGAACCCCTACCAGAACTGCGGCCAGCCGTTCTTCGCCTTCAGCGTCACGGGGTTGCTCTACCCGGTGAACCTGGTCTTCGCGCTGCTGCCGCGCGAGCCGGCGTTGCTGGCCAGCATGATCACCAACCTCACCATCGGCGGCGTCGGCGCCTGGTGGCTGGGGCGCGAGATGGGCCTGTCGGCGGCCGCGGCGCTCGCGGGCGCGCTGGCGTTCGAACTCGGCGGCAGCGCGTTGATGCTGGCGTCGTGGAGCCCCATGCACATCGGCGCCTACGTCTGGCTGCCCGCCGCGCTGGCGTGCCTCGAGCGCCTATTGCGGGTTCCGAGCGCACGCCGCGCCGCCCTGCTCGGCGTTGTGTTGGCCGTGCAGCTGCTGCCCGGGTTTCCGCAGATCAGCTTCTTCACCTATCAGGTCATCGCCCTGCGCGTCGGCTGGGAATTGCTCACCGTGCCCGCGTCGCGGCGACTCGCGACGCTCGGGCTGGTCGGCCTCGGCCTCGGCCTGGCGCCGCTGCTGGTCGCCGTGCAGTTGTGGCCGTCGCTGGAAGTGGCGCGCGACTCGATTCGCAGCCTGCCGCTGGCGCCGCATGAGATCGGTGCCGGGCTCACCTGGGAGAAGTTCCGCCTCGGCCTGGCGGGCTGGAGCCGCGATCCCGAGGTGATCGTGAGCGTGGCGCTCGCCGCCGTCGCCGGCTTGGGCCTCTTGCGCGCCGCGACGCGCCGCTGGGCCGCCTTCTACCTCGGCATCGGGTCACTCTATTTCCTCTTGGCGCTCGGCGACGAGACCCCGGTGTTCGGCCTCTACCAGCGGCTGCCGCTGGGCGGCGCGTTCCGCGCTCCCGAACGCTTTCTGTGGGTCTTCAGCTTCGCCCTGGCGATGTTGGCCGGGCTCGGCGTCGACGCGGCGACCCGCCGCGCCCGCGCTCGTCGCGCTCTCACCGCGATCGCGTCGGTCGCGGTGGTGGGCGGCGGCGGCGTCCTGTTCTGGTGGCTCGATCCGTTCGGCCTGACGCGCTTCGAGAGCGCGGCGCTCGCCGTGCTGGCGCTCGCCGTGGTTGCGGCCGCCTGGATGCCGCGCCTGAACGGGGTCGCCGCGACGGCCATGGCCCTCGCCGTGGCGGTGAACGGGCTGTGGGTCGGATCGCCGCCGCTCCTCAACCATCGCGTCGGCGACATCTACGGCCGCGAGGCGGCGGTGTTCGCGAGCGTGCGCAGCGCGCTGACGGTGAATGATCGGGTCTTTCTCATCGGCAGACAGGTCGGCCTCGACGTCGATTGGGGGCTCATCGCCAAGAGCGCCACGCTCTTCCGCGTGCCGGCGATTTTCGACTACGAGCCGCAGGCGTCACTGCGCTACGCGCAGTACTTCACCTACATGCGACTCGGACGGCCGATGACCTCGGTCTACGACTGGTACCGTTTCTACGAAGGGCTGATGCCGTTGACGTTCAATCGCCGCCTGTTCGACCTGACGGCGGCTCGCTACCTCGTCGTCCATCGCGACGTCGACCGTACGCGCGAAGTGCTGCGCGACTCGGTGCGGCTGCTCTTCGAGGCCGGAACCCTGCGCGTCTACACCAACCCCAGTGCGCTGCCGCGCGCCTTCTACGTGCCCAGCCTGGCACGGGTGCCCGACGCGTTGGTCCTGCCGATGCTGGCCGAGGGGCGCGTCGATCCGCGCGCGATGGCTCTGGTGGGCGTCGCCGACGCGACGGCGTGGACGGGCGGCGGCGGCGACGGCACCGGGACGGCGTCGATCGTCGGCAACGAGCCGCAGGACGTGACGGTCGCCGTCTCGGCCGACGCCCCCGGCTATCTGTACCTGGCCGATCAGTACGCGCCCGGGTGGCGCGCGGAGGTGAACGGCACCGCCACCGAGATCCTGCGCGCCAACCACGCCTTCCGCCTCGTCGCCGTCCCCGCCGGGCGCAGCCAGGTGGTGTTCCGCTACCGCCCGCTCAGTCTGCGCCTCGGCGGGCTGGTTTCGCTGGCGACCGCCCTGCTGATTGTGCTGGTCTGGGTGCGGAGCCGCCCTCACGCGGCCCTTCCACCGATCGGCACGTCACCGCTATGACCGCTACCACCGCTCCTCTCCCGTCCGCGGCGTCGCCGCGCTGCGCGAGTTGCGGCAGCACGCGCAGCACGCCGCGCTACGACTTCGGCGCCCAGCAGATCCTGCGGTGCGTCGGCTGCGGGCTGCTCTTCATCCACCCGCTGCCGAGCGAGGAGGAGACGCGCGCGGTGTACGGCGAGACGTACTTTCAGAACGAGCAGTTCCTGGGCGGCGGCAACGACGCCCTGTTCGGCTACGCCGACTACGTCTCGGAGCGCTTCAACAAGCAGCCGCAGTACGCGGCCATCGCGCGCGAGATCACGCAGCTGCTGCCGCCGCTGGGCGCGCGCCGCCCGCGACTGCTCGAGGTGGGCTGCGGGTTCGGCTACTTCCTCGACGTTGCGTTCGAGGAGAACTTCGACGTCAGCGGCCTCGAGTTCAACCCGCACGCCGTCGAGCGGCTCCGCCGCAAGTACGCTTTCCCCATCGCCTGCGGCGCGCTCGAGAACGCCGATCTGGCGCCCGGCGGGCTCGACGCGGCGGTCCTGTTCGACGTCATCGAACACCTGCGCGACCCCTTCACCGCCCTCGACCGCCTCCGCGCGGGGCTGGCGCCGCAGGGCGTCCTGGTGCTCTCGACGGTCGACGCGGAGAGCTGGACCTCGCGCCTGATCGGTCAACGGTTGGAGGACTTCCGGCGCACCCGCGAGCACCTGTTCTTTTTCGGTCGGCAGACCATGCGCGAGGTCCTGGCGAAACACGGCTTCGAGGTGCTGTCGATCCGCTCGATCGGCCACACCTTCGACCTCGCATTTCTGCTCGACCGCCTGAAGCTGTACAACGAGCCGCTCTTCGGCGCCCTGAGCCGCGCCGTCATCGGCGTCGGCCTCGGTTCCATGCAGATCTACCTCAACCCGTGGACCAAGATGATCGTGTTCGCGCGCCGCCGCGCCTGACGCCCGTCTGACCCCCCATGTCGACCGACGCACAGCCCGCCGTGCCGATCGCGGCCACCGATCAGGTGCTCATCGATGAGCTGCTCATGCTCGAGGGGGCCATGGAGCGCAACTACGCCTGGGCGTACGACCTCATCGAGCCCTATCTCGGGCAGTCGTTGCTCGAGGTCGGCAGCGGCGTCGGCGTGGTGTCGCGCTACCTGGCCGAACGCGGGACCCCGGTCATCCTCTCCGACCACCACCCCGCCTACCTGGCCCACCTGCGGGCGCGCTTCGCGACGCAGTCCACCGTCGCGTTTCAATTGCTCGACCTGATGCAGCGACCCTACGCGGTCGTCCGTCCCGTCGACACCATCGTCTGCCTCAACGTCCTCGAGCACCTCGAGGACGACGCCGCGGTGCTCGCCGGTCTGCGCGATCTGCTGCCGCCGGGCGGCCGGTTGGTCCTGCAGGTGCCGAACTACCCGGCGCTGTTCGGCAGCCTCGACGAGACCTACGGCCACTTCCGCCGCTACGACCGAGCGGGACTCTCCGCCCGCCTGACGCAGGCAGGCCTACGCATCGTCGCGCTGCGCAATTTCAACCCTCTCGCCATTCCCGGCTGGATCGTGTCCGCCAAACTGCTGCGCGCCCGCCGCCTCGACGTGCGCTCGGTTCGGCTGTTCAACGCCGTCGTTCCGGTGGCGCGCCGGCTCGATTTCCTGTCGCGCTTCGGCGGCCTGGCGCTCCTCGCCTGCGCCGAACGGCCCACCTGAGGCGGGCGCGGACATACCGCCGGCCGTGCCGGGGCCATTGACGGCCCTACCGCCAGCGCACTACAGCCTGCCGGCAACCATCCAACCAGAGGGGGTTCCAATGTCGAGGATCAGACGCACAGTGCTGGCGGGCGTGTTGGTGGTCGCGGGAGCGGCCGCGGCAGCCGACGCCTTCAAGTGGACCCTGCCGGTGTATCTCGCCGAAGGGCTCAAGGTGACCATGGAGACCAAGGCCAGCGCCGATCTCATGAAGCGCGCCGCGGTGCAGTGTATCGACGACGCGTGCAAGCAGAGCGTTGCCAAGTGCTCGGCCGACCTGGCCAACTGCACACTCGTTCCGCCGCGCGAGGCGGTGCGCGAGAACGAGAACGAGAACAACTGAGGGGCGACGGAGGGTGGCATGACGGATCGTGGGTCTCCTGAATACGGCACCCTGGTCATCGCCGCCCTCCTGATCCTGGCGCTGCTGTTCGCCGGCGCCTGGATCAACGCCTACGTCAGCACCGACGGCGCGCCGCATCACCTCTGGCAGTGGTACGGCGGGGCCGCCGCCGCCATCGTCGGCGGCGCCGTATTGTACTACCTCCTCGGGCGCGGCCGCTGAGCGCGGACGGCGCGCATGGCCGAGGCGATCTTCCGCCGCGCCGACGACCGCTTCGTGCCCGGCGAGCTGGCACGCGGACCGTGGTCGCCGGACGCCCAACACGGCGGCGCGCCGGCGGCGCTGCTGGCGCGTTGCGTCGAGCAGATGGAGGGCGGCGCGGCGATGCACGTGGCACGGCTGACGATCGAACTGCTGCGCCCGGTGCCGCTGGCGCCGCTGCAGGTGCGGACGCGCGTCACCCGACCCGGCCGCAAGGTGCAGCTGCTCGAAGCGGCCCTCTGGCACGGCGAGACGGAGGTGGCGCGCTGCACCGCGCTGCGCCTGCGCCGCGCCGCGGTGCCCATGCCGGCCGACATCGAGCGCCCGGCGCCGCCGCCGGGACCGGGAGGCGGCAGCGCCAGTCTGGCGCCGTGGAGCGGCGTCGCCAGCGCCATCGCCTTCCACAGCGACGCCGTGGAGCACCGCTTCGTCGCCGGCGGGTTCGCCGCGCCCGGCCCGGCGGTGGACTGGAGCCGCCTGCGCGAGCCGCTCGTCGCCGGCGAGGCGGTCTCGCCGCTCTGCCGCGTCGCGGCGGCGGCGGATTTCGGCAACGGCATCAGCTGGGTGTTGAACCGCGCCGACGGCTATCGCTTCATCAATCCCGACCTGACCATCTACCTGCATCGCTATCGGTCGGCGAGTGGGTGTGCCTGGAGGCGGTGACGCGACCCGAAGCGAGCGGAGTGGGAATGGCGGAGAGCCGCCTGTGTGACGCGCAGGGGCCGATCGGGCGGGCGGTACAGAGCCTGTTGATCGAGAAGGACTGACGGAGCCGACCATGAAGACCACACAATTGGGGCACAGCGGGCTGACGGTGTCGGCGCTCGGACTCGGCTGCATGGGCATGTCGGAGTTCTACGGACCGCGCGACGAGGCGGAGTCGCTGGCGACCCTGCGGCATGCCCTCGACCGCGGCTGCACGTTCCTCGACACGGCCGACATGTACGGGCCGTTCGTCAATGAGGAACTGATCGGCCGCGCCATCGCCGGGCGCCGCGCCGAGGTGGTGTTGGCGACCAAGTTCGGCATCGTGCGCGATCCGTCCGACATGATGGTGCGCGGCGTCAGCGGCCGGCCGGACTATGTGCGCCAGGCCTGCGAGGGCAGCCTGCGCCGCCTCGGCGTCGAGGTGATCGATCTCTACTACCAGCACCGCGTCGATCCCGAGACGCCGATCGAGGACACCGTCGGCGCCATGGCGCGGCTGGTCGCCGAGGGGAAGGTGCGCTTCCTCGGTCTCTCCGAGGCCGGCCCGGAGACGCTGCGACGCGCCTGCTCCGTGCACCCGATCGCCGCCCTGCAGAGCGAGTATTCGTTGTGGAGCCGCGATCCGGAGGACGGCGTTCTCGCCGCCTGTCGTGCCCTCGGCGTCGGCTTCGTTGCCTACAGTCCGCTCGGGCGCGGCTTCCTGACCGGGCAGTTGACGCGCTTCGAAGACCTCGCCGCCGACGACTATCGCCGTTTCTCGCCACGCTTCCAGGGCGACAACTTCACCCGCAATCTGGCCCTGGTGGCGCGCATCCGCAGTCTGGCGGCGGACAAGGGCTGCACCGCCTCGCAGCTTGCGCTGGCGTGGGTGCTCGCGCAGGGCGACGACATCGTGCCCATCCCCGGCACCAAGCGGCGCGCCTATCTCGACGAAAACCTCGCCGCGCTCGAGGTGACCCTGAGCGCCGCCGATCGCGCCGAGATCGATCGCATCGCGCCGCTCGGCGCCGCCGCCGGGACGCGCTATCCCGAGGCCATGATGGCCTTCGTCAACCGCTGAGTCGGTATGGCGCGTACACCAGAGACTCTGCTCGACGGGCTCTGCTTTCCGGAAGGCCCGCGCTGGCACGACGGGGCGCTGTGGTTCTCGGACATGCACGACCACCGCGTCCTGCGCCTCGACGCCGGCGGCCGCGCCGAGACCGTCGTCGAGGTGCCGCAGCAACCGTCGGGGTTGGGCTGGCTGCCGGACGGACGCCTGCTGGTGGTGTCGATGCTCGACCGCCGCCTGCTGCGGCTCGAGGCGACCGGCCTGGTCGAGGTCGCCGACCTCAGCGCCCTGGCGACCTGCCACTGCAACGACATGGTCGTCGATGCCGCCGGCCGCGCCTACGTCGGCAACTTCGGTTTCGACCTGCACCAGCCGGACTTCGCGTTCCGCCACGCCGAAATCATCCTCGTCGCACCCGACGGCGCCGCCCGCGTCGTGGCGCGCGAGCTGTCCTTTCCGAACGGCACGGTGATCACTCCCGACGGCGGCACGTTGATCGTCGGCGAGTCGTTCGCCACGCGCCTGACCGCCTACGATATCGCGCCCGACGGCGGACTCTCCAATCGGCGCGAGTGGGCGAAGCTCGACGGGTGCACGCCGGATGGCATCTGCCTCGACGCCGAGGGCGCGGTGTGGCTCGCGTCGCCGGTCAGCAGCGAGTGCGTCCGCGTCGCCGTCGGCGGCCGTGTCCTCGACCGCGTGCCGGTGGCGACGCAGGCGTTCGCCTGCATGCTCGGCGGCGCCGACCGCCGCACGCTCTTCATCTGCACGGCGGCCGACAGCAACCCGGCGTCGAGTCGCGGCGCCCGCAGCGGCCGCATCGAGGCGCTGCAGGTCGATGTCCCCGGCGCCGGCTGGCCATAGATTCCCCCTCCGGCATGACCCTGGAGGGCGCCCCCCAGGGTCGCTAGGTCCGTTCGATGCCGAAGGCGCGCACCAGGTTGGAGATGTGCGCCCGCGTCAGATCGAGCCGGCGCGCCGTCTCGGAAACGTTCCACTCCGTCTCCTCGAGCGTGCGGCGCAGCAGCGTCTCCTGAAAGCGGCGCGTCGCGCGCTGGAAGGTGTCGTCGGGCTCTGCCGCCGCCGTCGGCGCCGCGTCTGGAAACAGGTCGCGCGCCTCGATGAACAGGCGGCCGTCGCCCTGCGCGTAGATCGCCGCGCGCTCGATCGCGTGGGCCAGGTCGCGCACGTTGCCCGGCCACTCCGCCGCTTCCAGGGCCCGCAGGGCGTTGGGTGACAGGCGCAGCGCCGCCAGGCCGTGGCGCTCGCAGGCGGCGTTGCAGGCGAACTCGGCGAGGGCGGCGATGTCCTCGCGCCGCTCCGCCAGCGACGGCATGCGGATCGGGATGACGCGCAGGCGGAAGAGCAGGTCCTCGCGGAAGCGGTGCTCCCGTACCGCCTGATCGAGATCGACGTTGGTGGCGGCGAGGACGCGCACATCGGCCTGCTTGGGCTGCTCGGCGAGGAACGGGTAGTAGGTCTTCGACTGCAGCAACTGCAGCAGCTTCGCCTGCAGGTCGATCGGCAGCTCGCCGATTTCGTCGAGGAACAGAGTCCCGCCGCGCGCCGCGCCGACCTTGCCCTCCTTGGCCTCGAAGGCGCGCGAATGCGAATCCTTGGCCCAGCCGAACAGGTCGGCCTCCATGTGCTCGCGCGGCAGCGTCGAGCAGTTCACCTCGAGAAACGGCGCGGCGGCACGCGAACTGTTGTCGTGGATGACACGCGCCAGCTGGGTCTTGCCGGTTCCCGAGGCGCCGGTGAGGAGGACGGCGACATCGAGCGGCGCCACCAGTGCCGCCTGTTTCAGCGCCGCGGCCAGCGCGGCGCTGCGGCCGACGATGCCTTCGGCGCGCAGCTTCTCGCGCCAGGGGCGCGTCGCGTCGCCGCGCTCGCGCGCCCGGCGCTGCAACACCAGGCGCTCGGCGCTCGGGCGCAAATGGCGGGCGAACAGCTCGACGCGCTGGCGGTCGTCGTCCGCGAAGGGGCCGGCGGTGGCGCGGCGCAGGTAGACGGCGCCGAGCGCCGGCGCGTCGCCGATCGGGCTGCACAACACCGCCTCGATCCGCCCCATGCGCACGCTGTCGAAGCCGCTGAAGCGCGCGTCGTCGTGCGCCGAGGTGGTGAGCAGCGTGCGTCCGGCGGCCAGCGTCGCAACGACGATGCCGTGCGAGATGGCGGCGCGCACAGCGGCGACCTGCGCCTCTGAGAAGGCGTGCGCGATCGACCATTCATCGCCCGAATCGGGGTCGTGCAGCTCGATGTACCCCTGCGAGGAGCCGGTCAGGTCGACCACCACCGCCAGCGCGTCGCGCAGGAAGGGTTCTATCTCCTGCTGCTGGCCGAGGTCGAGGAGGCGCCGGTAGAGATCCCGCTCGCGGCGCAGCAGTTCCGCGTCGTCGCCGGCCGGGTGCACGCCCCGCAGGTAGCCGATCGGGGCCGAGAACCCAACCCTGTTCACCCCACTTGCCGGCGCCGCCGGGGCACCTGTCGAGTCGGGTTTACATGCGGCCGGCGGTGCCCGCGGCGGGCCCGCCGCCGGCCGCCTGGCACGATGCTTGGGATAGCCCCTCCGTGAACGCGGCCGATTCCGGACGCCACAACCGATCAGGAGGGACTGACCATGACGACCACCAAGCTGATGATGCTCATCGCGGTACTGACGGCCAGCGGGGCCTCGGCGCAGACCGTCGACCCGCTGCGCTGCGAGGCGCGTCAGATGCGCGCCGAGGGCGCCCGCTTCGACTGCCTGTCACGCTGCGACAAGCGCGCCGACCGCGCCGCCGACCGCCCCGCGGGGCGACGCACGGCGGAGGAGATCGCCGGGACGTGCGCCGGGCGCTGCGACAGCCGCTACGACGAGACGCTCGTCCGCCTCGGCGTCAAGCCGCCGTGCGCGCCGGAACTCGCCGACCCCAGCCCGCAGGAGTGCGAAGCGCGCCTGCTGCGCGTCTCGGCCGCCGCGCACCAATGCCAGGCCCGCTGCAGCAGCCGGGCGACGCGACGCGGTTTCGACGCGGCGGGCTGTCTCGCCGCCTGCGCCACGCGCTGCGGCACCGCCGAGGACGAAATGAACGCCAACCCCGTGTGCACGCAGGGGCGCATCGGTAGCCGCGCCATCTGCAGCACCAACTGAGTCGGTCCCCCGACGCCTGGGGCGCGACGCGCACCCCCCTCTGTTCCCAGCGCGCCGCGCCCCGGGCCCCCCCGGGGCGCTCGACAGCGAGAAGGAGACGCCCATGACCACCCCCATTCGCGCCACGATCGCCATGCTCGTTGCCACCTTAGCTGCCCTCGTCACGCCGCCCCCGGCGGGCGCCCAGGAGATCGATCCGCTGCGCTGCGAGGCGCGCCGCCTGCGCTGCGAGAGCGAGCTGTACCAGTGTGTCTCGCGCTGCGAGCGCCGGGGGCCGCGCGACCTCTCCGCCCCGGCAGGGGCCCGCCCGGTGCTCGCCGACGACGCCTGCGAGGCGCGCTGCGCCGACCGCCACGCCGAGACGATGCTGCGCATCGCGGCGATGCCGCCCTGCGCCCCCGGCGGCGCCCCCGACGCCGGCCTCTGCGAGGCGCGCCTTCTCCGCCTCGGCGCCGCCGGCCTGGTCTGCCGGGCCCGCTGCGGCCGTCAACGCGAGCGCGAGGGATTCGACGCTGCCGCCTGCCTCGACCACTGCGCGACGCGCTGCGCCGGCGCCGTGGCCAACACCATGGACCAGACGATCTGCGGCCGCGGCCGCATCGGCGCTGCGCCGCTGTGCGAGTGATGCCGCAACGGGGCGCCGCGCCGGCGGCGCCGCGGCGGGTTACTTCTCGGCGGCCGCGTCGGCCGCCTGCTTCGCGTCCGCGGCCTTCTTGGCCGCCTGACAGGGACAATCGGCCGGCATCGCCTGCGCGGCCGCCTGGCCCTCGACCTGACCGCAGGCGCCGCCGCAGCAGGTGCCGTCCTTGGCATTCGGGCACGGCATGGCGGCAGGCGCCGCGGCCGGTTGGGCGGCATCGCCGGCCAGCGCGACGATCGGCGTCGCGGCGAGCAGCACGGCCAGTGCGAGGGTGCGAATCGACATGGACATGAGGAACTCCTTCGTCCTGTTTCTAGATGCTGCACCCCGCCCACGCAACGCGCCCGTCGCTCGCTTGCGCGGTTCGGCGCGGCGCAGGATGGTGTGGTCGTGCACGACGACAGCGTGGTCATCGAGGCGCGCTTCCAGGGCCCGCCCACCTCGGGCAACGGGGGCTACGTCTGCGGCGCGCTCGGGCAGCGACTCGGCGGCACCGTCGAGGTGCGCCTCCATCGACCGCCGCCGCTCGATCGGCCGTTGCGGGTCGAGCGTGACGGGGCGGTTCTGCACCTGCGCGACGGGGACAGCGTCTTCGCCACGGCTCGCCCGGCGCGCCTGCGCATGGACATTCCGCAGCCGCCGACCTGGGCCCAGGCCGCCGCCGCGGGGGCGGCGCCGGCCGCCACCGCGCATCACGCCGCGCACCCGTTTCCGCAGTGCTTCGTCTGTGGCCCCGGCCGCGCCGCGGACGAGGGGTTGCGCCTTTTCGCCGGGCCGGTTCGGCCGGACCTCTGGGCGACAGTGTGGACGCCGCCCGCATCGGCGGCCGACGCTGCCGGGCGCGTCGCTCCGGCGATCGTCTGGGCGGCGCTCGATTGTCCGACCTACCTGCCCTTTCTGGCGCAACAGCGCATGATGTTGCTCGGCACCATGACCGCGCGTCGCCTCGCCGAAGTGCACGCCGGCCGCCATTACCTCCTGATGACCTGGCCGATGCGCGCCGAGGGCCGCAAGTGCGTCGCCGGCGGCGCGCTGTTCGACGACGCCGACGAACTCGTCGCCGCCTGCGAAGCGGTGTGGATCGCCCTCTGAGGGTGGTTCCCCCGGGATGGCCGCGGCGGCGCCCGCGGACGCCGGACTGCTGGACCCGGGCACGCTGGTGTGGCCTTCTACGGTCCCACCCCGGAGGCTCCGATGGCAGAGCAGTACGACCTTCTCATTCGCGGCGGCACGCTCGTCGATGGCACCGGCGCGCCGGCGCGGCGCGCCGATCTCGCCGTGCGCGCCGGCCGCATTGCCGCGATCGGCGACGTGCGCGGTACGGCGGCGCGCACCATCGACGCCGAGGGCGCCGTGGTGGCGCCGGGATTCGTCGACATCCACACGCATTACGACGCGCAGGTGTTCTGGGACCGCATGCTCAGCATCTCGCCGTGGCACGGCGTCACCAGCGTCGTCATGGGCAACTGCGGCTTCGCCGTCGCGCCGACGCGACCGGCGCACCGCGATCTCATTCTGCGCACGCTCGAGAACGTCGAGGGCATGTCGCTCGACGCCCTGCGCGAGGGACTCGGCGCCGCCTGGCCGTTCGAGACCATCCCCGAGTACCTCGACGTCATCGAGCGGCGCGGCAGCGCCATCAACATCGCGGCGCTGGTCGGCCACACCGCCGTGCGCCTCTACGTCATGGGCGAGGAGGCGACCGAGCGCGCCGCGACGGCAGCGGAAATTGCCGCCATGCGCGCCCTGGTGCTGGAGGGCCTGCGCGCCGGCGGCATCGGCTTCGCGAGCTCGCACTCGCCCACCCACGTCGGCTACGCCGGCCGCCCGGTGCCGAGCCGCGCCGCGACGGTGGAGGAGATCGTCGAGCTCGCCAGCACGCTGGCCGAGGTGCCGCACGGCGTCACGCAGGTGACCATCGGCCCGGGCTTCTTCCTCGATGAGCTGGCGGAGATTCAGCGCCGCAGCGGCAAGCCGGTGAGCTGGACGGCGCTGCTCGGCGGCATGCTCGGCCCGGAGGGGCACCGCTACGTCCTGCAGCGCTCCGCCAAGCTGCAGGCCGACGGGGTGCCGGTGATCCCGCAGGTCTCGTGCCGGCCGCTGATGTTCGAGTTCCAGTTCAAGGCGCCGTTTCCACTCGAGACCATGGCGCTGTTCAAGCCGGTGTCGGCGGCCGATCGCGAGGGCAAGAAGCGCATCTACGCCGACCCCGAGTTCCGGCGCGCCCTGCGCGAGGAGCCCGGCGGCGGCCTGCTCGGCGGGCCGCTCGCCGACGCGATCATCGCCGAGTTCGCCCCCGAGCCGGCGCTCGAGGAACGCCGCCTGCGCGACGTCGCCGCCGAACGCGGCGTGCACCCGATCGACCTGGCGCTCGACTTCGCCCTGGCCACCGACCTCGAGGCGCGCTTCCGCCTCGGCATCCTCAACACCGACGAAGCGATCGTCGCCGAGCTGCTCACCCATCCGGCGTCGATGATCGGTCTCTCGGACGCCGGCGCCCATGCCAGTCAACTCTGCGACGCCGGCGCACCCACCGAGCTGCTCGGCCACTGGGTGCGCGACAAGGGCGTGTTGACCCTCGAGGAGGCCGTGCGGCGCCTCACCTCGCAACCCGCCGACGTGTTCGGCATCCAGGAGCGCGGCCGCCTCATGGCCGGACTCGCCGCCGACGTGGTGGTGTTCGATCCACACACGATCGGCTGCGGCCGCCTGCGCCGCGTGCGCGACTTTCCCGCCGGCGCCGACCGCCTGGTCGCCGATGCCAGCGGCATCCGCACCGTCATCGTCAACGGCACCGTCATCCGCCAGGAGGGCCGGGACGCGCTGCCGGCCGACGGCCCGCTGCCCGGCCGCCTGTTGCGTGGCGGCCGGGCCTGAATCGTTCCCCCGCCAGCGATCCGGCGGCACCGACCGCACGAGGAGGCTCCCCATGGCACCGCAGACCCCGGAAGAGTGCGACTACCAGCTCGGCGAGCACCTCGCCGCCGGCGCGCTCGAGCGCATCATGGCGCTGTACGCCACCGACGCGACGTTCATCACCGAGAGCGGCGAGACGCTGGTCGGCACGGCGGCGATCCGCGCCTCTTTCGAGCCGCTCGCCGCGGCAAAGCCGACACTGCGCCCCAACCTGGTGCGCGTGGTGCACGTCGCGCCCGATCTGGCGGTGATCTACAACGACTGGACCGCGACGGTGCCCATGCCCGACGGCGCCGCGGTCGAAATGCAGGGCAAGGCGGTTGAAGTCCTGCGCCGTCAGCCCGACGGCAGCTGGCGCTTCGTCTTCGACGACCCGCACGCGCGCGGCGCCTGAGCGCCGGACGGCCCTCCGCCACATCCCCTGCTGCAGGGGGCACCAGCCGGTTCTTGCGGGTCCGCTCAGCCGGGTCCGCTCAGCCGATGAGCGCGACGAAGCGGTCGAACACCGGGGTCGCCACCGCCGCGACCGCGGCGAGGCGCGCATCGGCGTCGCCGACGATCGCCTGCGGCGCGATGCCCGTCTCGACGAGTTCGCCGGCGAACGCCGCGATCCAGGTCTCGATCTGCGTCCGATCCAGTTCCAGGTGGAACAACAGCCCGTAGGCGTTGGCGCCGTGCCGATACGCCTGTGTCGGGCTCAGCACCGAGCCCGCCAGGCGCACCGCGCCGCCGGGCAGATCGAAGACGTCGCCGTGCCAATGCAGCGGCGTGAAGCGGGGGGCGATGCCGCGCCACAGCGCGTCGTCGTCCGCCGCCGCGGTGAGTTCCACTTCGTGCCAACCGATCTCCTTGCGGGTGTTCGGATAGACGCGCGCGCCCAGCGCCGTGGCGAGGAGCTGGCTGCCGAGACAGGTGCCGAGGATCGGCCGGCCGGCCGCCAGCGTGCGTTCGATCAGACGGATCTCGTCGGTCAGGTGCGGGTGGCGGGCCTGCTCGTAGACGCCCATCGGGCCGCCCATGACCACCAGCGCCTCGGCATCGAGCGTGGCCGGCACCGGCTCGCCGGCGTAGGTGCGCACGGTGCGCACCGTCACGCCGCGCCGCCGCAGCGCGGCGCCGATCGCGCCCGGTCCCTCGACGGCGAGGTGTTGCAGCACGAGTGCGCTTGGCATGCCTGCGTCGAATCAGGCGGCGGGCGTCGCCGCAAGGCTCCCCGGTGTCGTCACTTCCCCGGCGACGGGAATTGGGTGCGCAGAACGCCGTCCCAGGCGCGGTCGGGGAGCCAGCGCCGCACGGCCATCATCGTGTGCGCGGCGGCGGTGATGACGTAGCGCGTCTTCGGCGTCGTCGCGGTGATCGCCTTCTCGATCGCCTTCGCCACCGCGTCGGGCTCGGCGGCGAGCGCCGCCAGCGGGCCCTCGTAGGCGTTGCGGATCTGCTCGGTCAGCGCGGCGCGGAAGGCGGCGTAGTCGGGGCTGGCTGCGGCGATCGCTTCCACCGTGGCGACCGCGGTGTTGCCGAACTCGGTCTTGATCGGGCCGGGCTGCACCACCACCACGTCGATGCCGAAGCCGCGCACCTCGAAGCGTAGCGCGTCGCTGAGCGCCTCGAGGGCGTACTTCGTCGCGTGGTAGGCGCCGCCGCCGGGCAGGGTGAGGCGGCCGCCCATCGAGCTGATGTTGACGATGCGGCCCCAGCGCTGCGCGCGCATGCGCGGCAGCACCAGCTGGGTGAGCCGCAACAGTCCGAAGACGTTGGTCTCGAACTGGCGCCGCACCTCCTCCATCGCCACTTCTTCGATTGGCCCCTCGGAGCCGTAGCCGGCGTTGTTGATCAGCGCCCCGACCGCGCCCTCGGTGGCCTCGACATGCGTCACCGCCGCCTGCATCGAGGCCTCGTCGCAGACGTCGAGGGCCAGCAGCTCGCAGCCGCTCGCCGCCAGGTCGGCGATCGCGTCGAGCCGCCGCGCCGACGCGTAGACGCGGTGCCCGGCCCGCGCCAGTCGCAGCGCCGCGGCGCGCCCGATGCCCGTCGAACAGCCCGTGATGAGTACTGCCTTCGAGATCGCCATCCGTCCCTCCTTCAATCCCACCAGTCCATCGCGCCGCGCATCGCCTGCTCGTATTGCTCGAACGAGAGCTGGCGGTGCGCCTCGGCCGCCATGTGTGCGTCGGCGCCGGCGAGGTAGCGCAGCTTCGGCTGCGGATCGTGCACGGCGTCGTAGACGATGCGCGCCACCTCGGCGGCGTCGGCCGGGGCGCCGCCGGCGAGCGTCCGCACCTTCAGGTCGAACTGCTGCGAGCGCTGCCAGTACGGCGAGGCCGGCGTGAACGCCGCCGCGTTGACCGCGTTATCGAGCAACTGTGTCGCGTACTGCCCGGGTTCGACCAGCAGCACGCGGATGCCGAACGGCGCCACCTCGTAGTGCAGCGCCTCGGTGATCGCCTCGAGCGCGTGCTTGCTGGCCGAGTAGAGGCTGCCGAAGGGGCGCGCCACCAGGCCGGCGATCGAGGAGATGTTGACGATCGTGCCGCGTCCACGGGCGCGCATCGGCGGCAGTGCGGCGCGCAGGACGCGCAGGGTGCCGAAGACGTTGGTGTCGAACTGGCGCCGGGCGACGGCGTCGTCGCATTCCTCGACCGGTCCGCGCACCTCGATGCCGGCGTTGTTGATCAGCACGTCGATCGGGCCCGCCGCCTCGGCGGCGGCGATCGCCGCCTGCACCGAGGCATCGTCGAGGATGTCGAGCGCCAGCAGGTGCAGATCGAGACCCTCGGCGTCGCGTGCCGCGGCGAGCCCAGCGGCCTTGCCGGGATCGCGCATGGTGGCGAACACGCGGTGCCCCTTGCGGGCGAAATCGAGCCCCATCAGCAGCCCGAAGCCGCTGCTGCAGCCGGTGATCAGAACGGTGGATGACATGTCCGCGGCTCCTTCTGTGCGGAGGACACGCCTCCGTTGCGGTAGACGATTCCCCCGCGCCAGCGAACCGGCGCGGTATGAATGTTCATTCCTCCTGTGCCCACGCGCATCACCGGGCCCGCAGCATGTCCCAGGCGAGTGCCTCGGCCTGGGTCACCACCGCCGCGGTGAGGGAGAACCGGCCGGCGTCGGATTCCTTCACCAGGCCGATGAAGGCGCCGAAGGCGAGGGCGATGAGCACCGCCGGCGGCGCCAGGCGGATGGCGCCGGCGGCCTGGCCGCGGCGGACGAAATCGGTGATCGAGACAAACACTGCGTCGCTGGTCGCGCGGCTGGCCGCGTCGAGGTAGGTGGCGTGGCTGTGCGTCTCGAGAAAACGGAAGGCGGCCGGGCTCTCTTGGAAGAACTCCCACAGGCCCTGCCACATCGCCGCGAATTCCTGGCGCGGCGTCTCACCGCCGCGGCGCCGTTCCAGCAGACCGCGCTGCAGGGCGAGTTTACTGTCGCGGAAGACGGCGTTGCCGAGCGCCTCCTTGCTGACGAAGTGCCGGTAGATGGTTCCGGCGCCGACCCCGGCCCGCTCGGCGATCAGCGGCATCGGCGTCGCGTCGAAGGCGCGCGCGCTGAACAAGTCCAGGGCGGCGGCGAGGATGGCCTCGCGCTTGTCGACGGCGGCGCGCTTCGGCATGCGGATACGGAATGATCATTCCGTCTCGCCGGTGTCAACCACGCGGCGCCGCTTCGTTCGCGTCACCGGTCGACGCGGCGCATGGTGTCGAGGGTGCGCACGCCGTCGGCGCCGATGCGCTCGACGACCCGCTCATCGACGTCGTCGTACTCGAGGCGCAGGGCGCGGCACATCGTCGCGTGCATCTCGTAGGTGCAGACGATGTAGGTCAGCTCGAGGATCTCCTCGTCCGACAGGCCGCCGGCGCGCAGCGCGGCGAAGGTGCCGTCGGGCGTGCGGCCGCCGTCGAGCACCAGGCAGTCGGTGTAGGCGAGCACGGCGCGCTCGACGGGCGAGAAGACGTCGGCGGTCTGCCAGGCCGGCAGCGCATCGACCTGGGCGTCGCTCAGCCCGACCGAGCGCGCCGCCTTGCAGTGCTGCGAGAAGACGAACTGACTGCCGCGCGCCCAGCCGGCGCGCATCTGGCCGAGCTCGCGCAGCGCCGGCGCGAGGCGGCGCGTCGCACTGCGATAGAACGCGAAACCGGCGACGGCGTGCATCAGGGCATCCGGCACGGCGGCGAACACCGTCCACCAATTGCCGGGCGTGCCGGTCTCGGTGCCGGGATCGGCGACCGGATCGCGGCCCGGACCAAAGACGAAATCGTAGAGCTGCTGCACCGCCGGCGGCGCATCGGCGCGGGCGATCTGCTTCAAGCGCGGCATCGTCTCTCCTCTGTGCGGGCCGCAAATTGACACCGTTCGGACCGCTGGTATAGTCCGCCCGCCTGATTCGTTCTGAGTCACGCACGACCTACATGGCTCGCGTCGTCGCAATCATCCCCGCACGCTACGAGTCCACCCGTTTCCCCGGAAAGCCCCTCGCGGATCTCAACGGCCGGCCGATGATCCAGCACGTCTACGAGCGCACCCTACGGGCGCGCGGCGTCGACCGCGTGCTGGTGGCGACCGACGACCAGCGCATCCGCGCCGCGGTCGCGGCGTTCGGCGGCGAGGTGGTGATGACGCGCGCCGACCATCCGTCCGGCACCGATCGCATCGCCGAGGTGGCGCACGGCCTCGACGCCGAGGTGATCGTCAACGTCCAGGGCGATCTGCCACTGCTCGATCCCGACGTCGTCGCCGCCGCCGTGGCGCCGCTCGCCGCCGACGCCGGTCTGCCGATGGCGACGATCAAGACCGCGCTGCGCCGCCGCGAGGAGCTGGTCGACCCGAACGTCGTCAAGGTCGTCACCGATCGCGACGGCTACGCGCTCTACTTTTCGCGCAGCCCGCTGCCGCATCACCGCGATGGCGACGCCGGCGCGCATGGCGCTCCGCTGGCGTACAAGCACATCGGGCTCTATGTGTACCGGCGCGAGTTTCTGCTCGGCTTCGCCCGCCTGGCGCCGACGCCGCTCGAGCAGGCCGAGAAGCTGGAGCAGTTGCGGGCGTTGGAATGGGGCTTTCGCATCAAGGTGACCGAGGTGGCCGCCGCGTCGATCGAGGTCGACACGCCGCGCGACCTCGATCGGGCGCGCGCGGCACTGACGGCCAGTGCCGCGCGCACGCGACCGCAGCGCTGAGGTGAGGGTGAAATGGCGAATGAATTGAAGCGAACCAAGTTCATCTTCGTCACCGGCGGCGTCGTCTCGTCGCTCGGCAAGGGCCTCGCCTCGGCGTCGATCGGGGCGCTGCTCGAGAGCCGTGGGCTGAAGGTGTCGATCCTCAAGATGGATCCGTACATCAACGTCGACCCGGGCACGATGAGCCCGTTCCAGCACGGCGAGGTGTTCGTCACCGACGACGGCGCCGAGACCGACCTCGACCTCGGTCACTACGAGCGCTTTCTGTCGACGCGCATGAGCCAGAAGAACAACTTCACCACCGGCCAAGTGTACGACGCGGTGATCAGCCGCGAGCGCCGCGGCGACTACCTCGGCGGCACGGTGCAGGTGATCCCGCACATCACCGACGAGATCAAGGCGCGCATTCTCGCCGCCGCCGACGACGTCGATGTGCTCATCGGGGAAATCGGCGGCACCGTCGGCGACATCGAGAGCCTGCCGTTCCTCGAGGCCATCCGCCAGTTCCGCAGGGATCGCGGCCGCGACAACGTCATCTACCTCCACCTGACGCTGGTGCCGTACATCTCCGCCGCCGGCGAGGTGAAGACCAAGCCGACCCAGCACAGCGTCAAGGAGCTGACCGGCCTCGGCATCCAGCCGGACATGCTGCTGTGCCGTACCGACCGCGTGCTGGAGCCGAAGATCAAGGCCAAGATTGCCCACTTCTGTAACGTCGACGAGAAGGCGGTGATCACCGCCCGTGACGTGGACTGCATCTACGAGGTGCCGCTGGCCCTGCACGACGAGGGCATCGACGAGCGCCTGGTCGAGATGCTGAACATGTGGACCGGCGCGCCGAACCTGCAGAAGTGGCAGAAGGTGGTGCAGACCGCGAAGACCGCGCGCGAGGGCGTGCGCGTCGCCGTCGTCGGCAAGTACGTCGACCTCGCCGACTCGTACAAGAGCCTCAACGAAGCGCTCATGCACGGCGGCTTCGCCAACGAGTGCAAGGTCGAGCTCGATTTCGTCGACTCCGAGCAGATCACCGACCCCGGCCTGCCCGAGGCGCTGACCGCGGCCGACGCGGTGCTGGTGCCGATGGGCTTCGGGCCGCGCGGCACCGAGGGCAAGATCGCCGCCGTGCGCTACGCACGCGAGGAGAAGGTGCCGTTCTTCGGCATCTGCTTCGGCATGCAGATGGCGGTGATCGAGTACGCCCGCAACGTCTGCGGCCTGGCCGGCGCCAACTCGAGCGAGGTCGACGAGCGCACGCCGCATCCGGTCATCCACCTCATGCAGAGCCAGTACGCCGTCACCAAGAAGGGCGGCACCATGCGCCTCGGCGCCTACCCGTGCGTGTTGGCCGAGCACTCGCTGGCGGCGCGCCTGTACGGCAAGCGCAAGATCAGCGAGCGCCACCGCCACCGGTACGAATTCAACAACGCCTACCGCGAGCAGCTCACCGCGGCGGGCCTGGTGCTGAGCGGTGTCTCGCCGGACGAGTCGCTGGTCGAGATCGTCGAGATCGCCGACCATCCGTGGTTCATCGGCTGCCAGTTCCACCCCGAGTTCAAGTCGCGCCCGATCGACTGCCATCCCCTGTTCATGGGGTTCATCCGCGCCGCCCTGCAGCACAAGGCGGAGGCGCGCCAGGCGCCGCTGCTGCGGGCGGTGCCCTCGCCGCACTGAACCCGGGGCGCCCGGGTAGCCCCAGGGCGTGCGGCGTGGCCCCACGGCTGGGGGCTGCCGTGCCTCGCCGGGAGAGCGCGAATCGCTGTCGCCGCGCCGCTAGCTGTCCGAACGGCAGCGGGCACGGCGACCGCGACGCTGACGGCTGCTTCGCTCCGCCGCTCGTCGGCCCGACCGTGCTGGTGGTCGCCAAGGCACCCGCACCGCTGCTCGGATCTGGCGGCGCGACGATGGCCATGTTGCTGCTGCTCTGGGTGGTCCGCTCCGCGCTGGCGGCGCGCGGCCCGGCGCGGTTCGATTGAACGCGGGGACCTGGCGCGACAGCGGTCGCGGCGTGTCGCGTGACCCGGGCCGGCAGAGGCGCTACACAGGCCCGCATGAGAGCCATCGTCCTCACCCGTCACGGCGCGCCGCATGAGGCGTTCCAGATCCAGGAGCGTCCGACGCCCGAGCCTGCGGCCGGGCAGGTGCGCATCGCCGTCGAAGCCTTCGGGCTGAACTACGCCGACGTGTCGGCGCGGCAGGGCACGTACCTTGATGCGCCACCGCTTCCCAGCGTCATCGGCTACGAGGTCGTCGGCCGCGTCGACGCGCTCGGCGCCGGTGTCGGCGGCCCCGCGCCCGGGACGCGCGTCGTCGCCCTGACGCGCTTCGGCGGCTACGCCACCGCGGCGGTGACGGATGCGCGCGCCGTCGTACCGATCCCGGACCACATGGACCACGGCGTCGCCGCGGCGCTGCCGACGCAGGGCGGCACCGCCTACTACTGCGCCGAGGAGATGGTGCGCCTGCATCCCGGCGACCACGTACTCGTGCAGGCGGCGGCGGGCGGGGTCGGCACGCTGCTGGTGCAACTCGCCAAGCGCCGCGGCTGTGTCGTCTACGGCACCGTCGGCTCCGACGCCAAGCTCGACTACCTGCGCGATCTCGGCGTCGACCACCCGATCAACTACCGCCGCGAGGACTTCGCCGCGGTGGTGCGACGGCTGCGCGGTAGCGCCGGACTGGACGTGGTCTTCGACTCGCTCGGCGGCTCGGCGGTGCGCAAGGGGCTCGCGGCCCTCGGGCCGGGCGGGCGCATCGTCTGCCTCGGCGCGGCCGAGCGCGAAGCGGGCGCGATGCAGATCCTGCGCGATGCGAAGTTCGCCCTGTCCTTCGGCTTCATCCATCCGATCCCACTGCTGATGCACAGCAAGTCGATCCTCGGGGTGAACATGCTGCGCATCTCCGATCACCGCCCCGAGACGCTGCAGCGCGTACTGCAGGAGGTGGTCGCGTTGGCGCTGGCGGGCGAGCTGAAGCCGAGCGTCGGCGGCCGGTTCAAGGCGGAGCAGATCGGCGCGGCGCACGCGCTGCTGTCAGGGCGGCAGTCGATGGGCAAGATCGTCGTCGAATGGTGATGCGACGGGGCGCCCCCGCCGTCTCCCCGTGCCGCGCGGACCGCTGGCGCGGCGGCGGCTCGGCAGGGGCCTCGCCCTGGTCCCGCTAGAGCCAGCGCGACGGGTCTGCTAGCAGCGCGCCCATGTTGAGACTGATCGGCGCTGGGCTCGGTCGCACCGGAACCCTGTCGCTGCGGGTCGCACTCGAGAAGCTCCTCGCGGCGCCCTGCTACCATATGTCGGCTGTCTTCGAGCATCCCGAGCACGTGCCGCACTGGCGCGATGCGGCGCGCGGCACGATGCCCGATTGGAACGAGCTGTTGCGGGGCTACGCCGCGGCGGTCGATTGGCCGGCCGCGTCGTTCTGGCAGGAGATCAGCGCCGACTTTCCCGCGGCGGTTATCCTCCTCTCGGAGCGCGACAGCGCCGAGGTGTGGTGGCGCAGCGCCAGCGAGACCATCTTCCCCGCTTCGCGCCAGGCGCCGGAGGGCGAGTGGCGCGACATGGCCGAGGCGCTGTTCACGCATCGCTTCGGCGCCGATCTCGACGATCGTGCCGCCTGCATCGCCGCCTACGAGCGCCACAACGCCACCGTGCGACGCACGGCGCCGGCGTCGCGGCTGGTGACGTGGAAGCCCGGCGACGGCTGGGCGCCGCTGTGCGCGGCGCTGCACGTGGTGGTCCCCGACGAGCCGTTCCCGCACGTGAACAGCAAGGAAGAGTTCCTCGCCCGCCACGGCTGATGGCGCCGCCGCGGCGCCGGGCGCGCTGTTCCGGCGCGGCGCGCGCGTGGTTTAGACCGGGCGTGGCGGGTAGGGCGTGCCGTCCTTGCGGGTGAAGCGCCAGGCGCCGTCGACGAATGCCGCCTGCAGGTCGTCGTCCGGATAGACGGCGGTGTCGCCGGCGCTGCGATCGCCGATTTCGAGGGAGACGGCGTTTGCGTCGCTGTGGTTGACGAGCTGATGGCCGTCGCCCGATCCGGCGCGGAAGCCGGCGCACATGCCGGCGACGAGCGGCGTCTCGCCGGCGTCGGTGCGCAGCACCACGGTGCCCTCCAGGACGTAGATGAACTCGTCCTGCATGGTGTGCGCGTGGCGCAGGGCCGACACCGCGCCCGGCTGCAGTCGCGTCAGGTTGACGCCGAAGTTCGCCAGGCCGAAGAGGTCGCCGAGGGGTCGCTTCTCGCGTCCCAGCATGCGCGCGGCGAACGGTTCGGGGTAGTTCGACGGCTGCACGCGCGGCGCCGCCTGGGCGGCAACGATGGCGCTGGCGGCTCTGGTCTCGGTCATGACGCACCTCCCCTGCGCGGCGGTCGCGCGATCAGTGAACGCTCCGATATCGTGTCGGCGACACGCGGGCGACCTCAACCACCATCCGTGAAAACCGACACGACGGCGAGTCGGCGGGGCGCGGCCCGATGACGCGAGGTGCGAGCGCCGCACCATGTTCGGCTGTCCGGCGGCGTTCGTGAGCGGCAACATGTTCACCGGTCTGCACCAGGAGAGCATGATCGTGCGGCTCGACATCGCGACGCGCGCGGCCTTTCGGCGGCTCGGCGGGCAGCCCTTCGAGCCCATGTCCGGGCGCGTCATGCGCGAGTATCTCGCCGTGCCCGAGGCGGTGCTCGGCGAGGCGCGCAGTCTGCGGCGCTGGGTCGGCAAGGCGTTCGCCTATAGCGCCTCGCTGCCGCCGAAGACCAAGGCGGCGAAACGTCCGCCGCCACGCGGCGCCGTCGCGCGTCAGCCGACGGCGCGTGGCAGCGGACGGACGGCGCGACCGCGTCGCCGCTGACGGCGCCTGGCGCGAAACGTCGGCCGCCGCGTCACTCCGTCACGGCCGCACCCGCGCCTTGAAGCGCGTCGCGTCGCTGCGCAACACGGCGGCGCCGTCATACAGTGCTGCGAAGCAGATGCCGCCGTCCGGGCATCTTCCTCTACGACTGGTGGCCGATCCGCGCCGAGGCGCATCTCTACGACCGGTTGAGCACCATGCTGGTGCGCGTCGTCGATGCGACGCCGGCGATCGCCGAGGCCGGCCGCGCCTGACGTGCGGCTGCGGCGCGTCGTGCTGGACATGCACCGACCATCGGCTACAGTCCGTGTCGCGTCGATCGCTCGCGCGCGCGAGTGAAGGGCCCGAAAGGAGACGAAATCGATGAGCGACGAGCCGCGCCGGTTCGGTCTGTTTCGCAACGATCCGAACACCCGGCACTATGCCAGCGGCGCCGTGGTCTTCAGCCAGGGGGAAGAGGACGACACGATGTTCGCGGTCAGCCGCGGCAGCGTCGGCATCGAGGTCGACGGCCGGCGTGTCGCCGTGCTCGGCCCGGACGAGGTGTTCGGCGAGATGGCGCTGCTCGAGCACGGTCCCCGCTCAGCGACGGCACTGGCCCTCGAGCAGAGCGAACTGGTCGAGATCGACAAGACGCGCTTCTATATTTTGGTGCGCCAGAACCCGCACTTCGCGCTGCAGCTCATGCAGCTGCTGTCGGAGCGCCTGCGCCGGGCCGACGCGTTGTATCGGGTCGACGGCTGAGGCGGGCGCCGGCCGCGGGTCGATCAGAGTCTTGATCCCCTCACCAGGGCCCCTTTGCCGCAAGCGTGTAGGACCAGGTCTTTAGCCTGCGGCTACAGACCTCCGGTCTGCACGTTTGGGGTTCGGAGGCAGGGCCCCAACCCAGGCGCCCGGGCGTCGCTTAAGGATGCGATGACTGCCACCAGTCCGTCCGCCACCCACCAGCGGGCGTCGAAGCGACGTCCATCGCAGTCGACGATCAGCCGCCGGTCGCTGGCGGCGAGTGCCACCTCGGCCTCGCGCGGGTCGCGGCGCAGGCCGTCGCGGAGCGCCTTCAGCACCGCCTCCTTGGCGCACCAGAACAGCGTCGCCAGCCGATCGTCGCCGGCGATGCGATGCTGTTCGGCGGGGGTGAAGTAGTCGCGCACGAAGGCGGCGCTGCGCGGCGCCAGCGGCTCGAGGTCGCAACCGACGCCCACCTCGGGCGGCGCGACGGCGCACAGGCCGCGCCCGGCGGCATGGCTGAGCGAGAGGGCGAGCGGCGCCGGCACGCCGTCGCGCAACGCCAGCGGCGCGCCCGACTCCGTGGCGATGACGGCGATGCGGGCGGGAGCGCAGCCGAGCGCCGCGCCGACCGCCCGCTTGGCCACCCAGCGACCGAGGCGCCAGTCGGCGCGCCGCTTGGCGATGTGCAGTTGTGCCAGGCGCACGCGCTCCGCGGTCGTCAGCCAGTCGTCGGTCTCCGGCACGTCGCGCAGCGACCCGATCAGCCATCGACATCGTCCCTGCGCCGGCACCAGGGGAGAACGCCGTCGATCCATCCGCGTGTCCGCTGCGGTCACGCCGACGGCTGCTCGCGGGCGATGCCGCGCTCGAGCGCCTCGACGAGCCACGGGCGCAGCCGGGACGGCGGGATGATGTGGTCGAGCGCGCCGGTCTGCTGGGCGCGGTAGACGCTGTGCACGCGATCGAAGTGTTCGGCCGTCTCGCCGAGCTTCTCGGAGTGGACCAGGGCGTAGAGCTCGTCGCGCTCGGCGCGCAGGCGGCCGCGCTTCGGCTCGGCGGCGGCGGCGATCTGCGCGTCGAGCGCCACCAGGCGCGGATCGGTGCGCGTCTTCTGATCGACCTCGCCGGCGAAGACTACCGCCGCCGCCGGCGCGCCGCCGATCACCGAGGCGAACGAGCCCTCCAGGGCCGCCGACTCGATGCGTTCGTTGAGCACCTTGGAGAACACGACGTAGGCGCCGCCGTGGTAGCGGGAGATGACACAGAAGACGAACGGGCCGCGGAAGTTGACGACGGCGCGGCCGATCTCGGCGCCGTACTCGAGCTGCAGGGACCGCATCGACTCCGGCGAGCCGTCGAATCCGGACAGGTTGGCAAGCACCACCACCGGCCGGTTGCCGCTGGCGGAGTTGATCGCCCGCGCGACCTTCTTCGACGACAACGGGAACAGCGTCCCCGGTGTCCAATGGTCGGGTCCGTCCGCCGGGACGGCGCCGAAGCGCGGCAGCGGCCGGCACTCGATGCCGATGACGCACACCGGCCAGCCGCCGAGGTGGGCGTCCCAGATCACCGCCGTCTCGGCGTTGCGCATGTCTTCCCAGCGTTCCAGCGGCGCGTGGTCCTGATCGACCGCGGCGGCCATGAAGCGGCGGATGTCGAAGGGCTTCTTGCGGCCGGGGTTGAGCGCCGGCGACAGCACGTCGCCGATGCTGGCGAAGTCGATGCCGTCGACCGCGCCGTGCGGCGCGACACAGATGTCGCGCTGCACCGGATCGGCGCTGGCGGCGCGACGCGGCAGGCGTTCCCCGGGGGCGACGTAGGCGTGCTCGTAGTAGCGCAGCAGCAGGCGGCAGGCCGCGGGCAGGTCGTCGGCCCAGTACTGCGCCTGCCCGTTCGGCCCCATGATGCGCTCGTAGCCGCCGATGCCGAGGTTGTCGTCGGCCGAGACGCCGCCCGAGTAGTCGAGCGCCCGCTTGCCGGTCAGCACCATCGACCCGTCGGCGGTCATGATGAGGACGCCGCGGGTGTGCATCAGCATCGTCGCCTCGGCGTTCCAGTACGACTGGGCGCCGACGTTGATGCCGTACACGACGATGTTGATCGTGCCGTCGGCCTGGGTGAACTCGACGATGCGGCGGATCGAGCGCGCGCACCAGTCCATGTTCTCGGTGCCGCTGTCCATGGCGATCTTGGCCCCCGAGCAGAGGGCGAACCAGTCAACCGGCACACGCATCGCCTCGGCGAGGTCGAGCGCCGCGTCGATGCGCCGGCACTCGGGTTCGGCGACCGAGCCCATCGAGCGGCTCGGATCGCCGAGGATCACCACCCGCGCCATGCCCTCCGGATAGCGCGGCGTGACGTTGTGGATGACGCCGACCACCAGGTTGGCGGTGTTCTGCCCGTACGGCCGCGTCACCGGCACGAGGCGGTTGTCGGCGTCGAGGTCGTACTCGCTGAAACTGCCAGCGGGGAAGTCGCCGCCGCCGCCGCTGGGGGTCAGCATGCGGATCAACTCGTATGGATAGAGCATGCCTCGCTGCCGCATGCGCACGACCTTCTGTTCGTACTCGCTCATCGGCTGCAGCGGCTGGTCGGGCGGCGCCTCGGCGGTGATCACCAAGCCGCTGCCGCTCGGGTTGGCGATGCGCAGCACGCCGTCGCGCAGCACGCCGGTGGCATCGGGCACGCGGGCGCGCAGGACGACCTGCTCGATGCCGAGCCCGGCGGTGGCCGGCGCCAAGCGGCGGATGAGGGCGTTGAGCTCGTCGGCCGGCAGCGTCAGCGGCGGCCAGACGTAGAGCAGGACGCGGTTCCAGTACAGGCGCTCGCGCACCGGCCGCTGCGCCTGGACGCGGCGCAGGCCGGCCAGGGCCTCGCCGAGCATGCGCTCGAGGTAGGGCAGGCCGACGACGCGGCCGGCGGCGTCGCACACCGGCGTCAGGTCGCGCACCTCGGCGATAGCGAACAGCCGTTCGTCCTTGGGGTTGCCGCGCGCGACGGCGCTGAAGAGATAGACGTCGTCCGGCGAGGCCAGCCGCTCGTAGTCGAAGTTGACCAACCGCTCGAGGTGCAGCCGCTTGCCCATCATCGGATGCACGCCGCGGTAGAGGTGCTCCTCGGCGTAGCCGTCGGGGCCGGGACGGAAGGTGAAATGCTGCACCCGCGCCATGCTGTCGCCGGCGTCGCTGCCGAAACGGGCGACGACGATACGCCGCAGGCCGGGCGGGACGTCGGGCTCCGCGAGTACGTCGCGCAGGTGTGCGGCGGTGGCGTCGGCGTCGCCGACCTCGCCGGTGACGGCGACGTAGAGGTCGAAGACGACGTCGTCACCGCGTGGCACCGCGTCGACCAACGGTCGCAGCGCCGCGATGGCCGTGCGCAGGTCCGCCTCGCCGCTGTAAGCGGCGAGAACGTGCACCCGGCGTCCCTCGTGCGCGTACGACGCCGTCGCGCAGCTGATGCGCTGGCTCGCTTCGACGGCCTGCAGGTGCTCGAGCGGGCGGATGCGGTAGTAGCGCCGCGTCATGACTTCGAGCAGCGCCCGGCGCAGGGCCGGCGGCGCGCTGGCGAAGCGCCGCGCCATGCGGCCGACGAGCGGCTGCGGGCACTCGACGAGCGCCGCGATCGCGGCGCTCGTCCCGACGTCGCCCGTGCCGGCGGCGCTGGTGCCGCGCGCCAGCACGTCGAGTTCGCACTCGGCGGCGTCGAAGACGAGCGCCCGCGCGGCGGCGAACAACGGCGCGTCGAAGTAGCGATAGCGCACTTCGCGGGCCAGATCGCCGAGGGCCTGGTCGCGCCCCTGGGCGACGGCGATGAGACGGTCGAGCAGCGCCCGCATCGCCGCGTCGGCGCGCGGCGTCAGCGCCGCCAGCTGTGCCAGCCAGCGCTCGAGCACGCTGCGCACGACGGTCGCGGACTGCCCGAGGCGCTGCTCGGCCTGGTAAATGCGGAACAGGCTGGCTTCGAGCTCGGGCGATGCCGCGAGACTGGCGACGTCGTAATGGCCGACGGCCTGCCGCAGCTTGGTGAGGAAGCGCGCCGGCAGGCTGGCGTCCGCCGTGCCGGGCGCGCGCAGGTAGGCCACCAGGTACTCTTCGGTACCGGTCGTCTCGCTCGCCGCCTCATCCTCGGGGCCGCGCCGGCGAAACAGCGCCTGGATGTCGGTGAAGGTGGCGAGCAGCGCCGCTTCGCCGGTGAACAAGGCCGGGTCCTCGGGCGGCACCGCCGCACAGGCGGCGGCGCGTTCGCCGAGCAGGCGCTTGAGGTCGGCGGGGGCGACGTCGAAGCCGAGCAGCAGATCCCGCAGGTCGGCCAGATTGGCGCCGCAGTCCGCCGCCGCGGCCGCTGGCGCGACGAAGGCGAGGCGCGGTCCCGGCGCCGCCGCCGCGGCTCCCGGCGGCGCAAAGCGCAGCAGCGGCGCGCCGGTGTCGACCTGGACGTTGGGGCGCACCAGCACTTCGGCGACACAGCCATCGAACGGCGCCAGCACTGGCAGCTCGGTCTTCATGGCCTCCAGCACCACCAAGCGGTCGCCCCGGCGCACGCTGGCGCCCGGTGCGACGCCGACCGAGAGCACCACCGCCGGCGCCGGCGCGCGCACCAGGGCGCCCTCGGCACGGCTGACGCGGTGCGCCGCGCCGTCTACCTCGATCTGGTAGGCGTCGCCATGCGGGACGGCGAGGACACGATGGCAGCGCGCGCCGAGGCGCAGGCGCGCCTGATACACGCCGTGGCGCTGCAGGCCGACATCGAGCCTCGCGCCCTCGCTCTCGACCCGGTAGCGCTGCGGCCCCAGCCGCCGCACGCGCAACGCATAGCGCTGGCCATCGAGACTGAGCGCCACGGCGCGGCCGACTTCAGCCGGCAGGCGCGGTCGGCCGCGTGCCGCGGCGGCGAAGAACTGCGCCTGCGCGACGGCCAGCTCGTCGTCGTAGGCGGCCAGCGCGGCGCGCAACAGCGCCGCGTCGGCGTGCGCCGCGCCGGCGCCGGACGCCGGCGCGAGGGCAGCGAGCAGGGCGGCCTTGTTGCTGACGCCGCGGCGCAGGACGACGGCGGTGTCCGCCAACGCCCGGTGCAGGCGGGCGACCGCCTCGGCGCGATCGTGGCCGCGCGCCACCAGGGTCGCCAGCTCTCCCGCCACGGCGTCGCCGTCGGCGACGCCGGTGTCGACGCGCAGCCCGACGCCGGTCGGCACGCGCAGCAACTGCAGTTCGTCGGCCGCCGCCGGCTCGATCGCGAGGTGCAGCGCCATCGCGTAGCCGGCCGGCGCGGGGACCTCTCCCGCGAGACTGCCGCCGGCGGCGAGATGCAGCAGCAGCTTCATCAGGTCGAGGCCGGTGGCGGCCTCGACGAGCGCGTGACCCGCTTCGAGATGGGGGACCAGGGCGGCCAGCGCCAGCGCCGTCGTGGCGGGGTCGTGCCACAGTTCGACCGTCGCCGCGCCGGTCAGGCGCGCGGCGCGCGCCACGCGCTCCGCCGCGGCACGGGCGGCCGCGACGACGTCGCCGATCACGAGCTCCTCGACGCGCGGTACGCCATCGCGGTGCAGGATGGTGTGGCGCGGCCAGAGCACCCACACGCAGCCGGCGTCGTCAGCGATGATATCGAGACGCAGGCGCTGCGCCTCGGCGGCGCCGATCGCCAGCGGCAGGTCGGCGGCGTGCGCCAGCCGCGCCAGTTCCCCGGGCGCGTCGACGCCGGCGAGCAGCTCGGGAGGCGCGCCGATGGTGCGGCAGCCGCGGCGCTGCGCCAGCGCGGCGATGGCGCCGAGCGGCGCGATCGGATCCCAGCTCGCCCACAGCGCGTCCGCCCGCGCCGCCGCCAACGCCGCGTCGAGTCCGTCGCCATCGAGCGGCACGGCGTCGTCGGCTGCGCGCACCCACAGCGCGCCGCGAGCGGCGGCGCGGTAGACGACCACCGCCTGCAGCGGCACATCGTGCTCCCAGGCATATTCGCGCACCGCGTGCACGGCGCGCAGCGCGGCGGCGCCGCGATCGAGGATGGCAATGCGCGTGAACGGCCGCGTCGTCATGCGCGCCTCGCGGCGATTATTCCGACGTGGAGGGCGCCGCCCCGTCGGCGCCCGTTGCATGGGGGTGCGGCGTCCAGTGCCACCGGCGCCGACGGGGCGGCGCCCTGGGCGGGCGGCAACGGCGCGATGGCGCGGATCACGATGCGACCTCCATTGCCGCCGAGAGCGGCGCCAGTTCGTCGGCGTCCACCGGCGACGGCAGGGCGACGGTGCGGTAGCCGCGCAGGCGCAGGACGACGCGGCCGTCGCCGTCGATGACTTCGGCATCGAAGCCGCTGCCGTCGCGCGGCGTCACCACGGCCACCGCCGCGCCCGGGTCGGCCGGCGGCGGCGCCAGGGTCTCGACGGCGGCGATGCCCTGCGGCAGCGCCATGCGGCCGGTGGTGCCCAGCTCCCAGATGCCCGCGGTCTGGAAACACAGTTCGATCAGACGCGGCGCGATGCGCGTCGGCTGCGCGGCGGGGGCGTGGTTGTCCGGCAGCGGCGCCGCCAGCTCGCCGACGACGCGCGCGCCGGCCCGCCAGGCGCGCCGCACCACATGATAGGCGGGGCCGTGGAAGTAGATGCGGTAGACCGCCGGCGCCTCGACGGCGGTGGCGCCGTCGAGGGCGGGAATCTCGGCGCGCACCCTCTTCGGCGCCTTGCGCGCCAGGCGGACGGTGGCGGTGAAGTGGGTCGTCACCTGGGGCTCGACCTGGCCGGCGAGCTGGCGCGCGGCGCTGAGGCGGCAGTCGACCAGCACCTCGTCGCCGGCGGCGCGCGCCAGCGCGGTGAGCGTCAGCGTGCGCGGCTCATGGCGGTAGAACTTGCACGGGGCGAGGAACTCGACGTCTTCGATGGCGACGGCCTGCCAGCCCGGCGCGGCCAGCGCCGCCAGCTCGGCGAACGCCTCGAGGCCCATGACGCCGGGCAGCACCGGCGTGCCGTCGATCTGGTGGTCGTGCAGGAAGGGCTGCGCGGCGGGGTCGAGCGTTGTCTCGACGACCAGGCCGCTGTTGACGCCCATGCCGCGGACGCGACCCAGCATCGGGCCGCTGACCGGCACGGCGGCGGCATCGAGGCCGCCCTCGGCGTCGCACTCGTCGAGCAGGATGCCGAGGCGCTGTCCGACCAGCACCTCGCCGCGCCGCCCGCCGGCGGTGAGCTCGCGGCGGATGAAGGGGATGCCGACCGCCGGCGGCAGCATGTCGATGCCGGCCAGCTCCATCATCTTCGGAATCGAGCCGCGCGTCGCCATGCCGATGCCGCCCCAGGCCGTCCAGTCGACGGCGATGCCGCGCGTCCGCGGCCGGCTGCTGCGGAAGCTCGAGGCGAACTTGCAGAGCAGATCGTTGGCCGAGGCATAGTCCGCCTGGCCGCCGTTGCCGAAGCGGCCGGCGATCGAACTGAACGCCACGGTGGCGCCGAGCGGCATGTCGCCGATGGCGTGCAGCAGGTTGAACCAGCCGTCGGCCTTGACGTCGAAGACGAGGTCGAACTCGGCCGGCTGCTTGTCGGGCAGGAAGCGGCTGATCTCCAGCCCGCCGGCGTGCAGCAGCACGTCGATGCGACCGCTGTGCGCGCGCACGTCGGCGATCGCCGCCGCGACGGCGTCGGCGTCGCCCAGGTCGACGCGGTGGTAGCGCGCCGTGCCGCCGGCGCGCTCGACGGCCTGGATGGCCGACAGCGCCGCGTGCTGGCGCTCCAATCCCGCCAGCTCCTTGTCCACCGCCGCCGGCGTGGCGCGCTCGCCGCGCCCCTTGATGCGCTCGAACAGCTCGCGCTTGAGGCCCTCGCGGTCGCCGGCGAAGCGCTGCAGGTCGGCGTTACCGGGATCCGGCGCCGGCGCCAGGTCGAGCAGGTAGAAGGTGCCCGCCGAAGCGCCGGCGAGGTCGGCGGTGATCGCCGAGGTGATGCTGCCGGCGGCGCCGGTGACGACGAAGACGCTGTCGCGATCGAGCGTCAGGCCCGGCTGCCCATCGGCGACCGGCTGTTCGACCAGCCCCACCGACCAGCGCGCCTCGCCGTCGCGGCCGATCTCCACCGCGCCGGGATCGCCCCGCGTCTCCTCGATCAGCATCGCGGCGATGTCGGCGGCCTTGGCGCCGGGGGCGAAATCGACCGCCTTGACCAGCGCCCGCGGGCGCTCGCGCTTGTAGGTCTTGGTGAAGCCGGTGACGGCGCCGCCCAGTGGCTGCGTGGCGCCGGCGTCGTCGTAGCCGTGCCGGCCGCCGAGACGCGTCGCGGCGACGAGGAAGGTGCCGGGGGCCTCGACCTGCTCGTACAGGGCGCGCATCGCCGCGTAGAGAAGCTTGACGCGCCGGCGCAACGCTTCGCGCCAGCCGGCGAGGTCCATCGCCGCCACCTCGGCTTCCGCATCGAGAGCCGGCAGCCAGTAGAGGCCCTGCACCGGGCCGGCGGCGCTCCACTCGGCCAGGCGCGCGCTGAGCTCGTCCGCCGACGGTGCGCCGGCGATGGCCAGTACCACGACGCCGAGCTTCTCGAGCCGCTTGCTCAGCGCCTTGCCGACGCCGCCGTCGTCGAGCATGACGACGACGCGGCTACCCGTGGCGAGCGTCACGCCGGTCGCTTTGCAGCGCGCGAGCGGCGGGCGCAGGACCGCGACGGGCACGCGCCGCGGCACCGAGTCGACGGCCGTGAAGTCGGCGGCGGCGCCGGCGCGCGCCTCGGGCTGTGTCTGCGCCAAGTCGGGCGCCAGGTTGGGCGCCCGGTCGCGGACGAACTGGAAGACGTGGTTGAGCGTCGGGAAGTCGCGCAGCTTGAGCTTCTCGTCGCGCGGGATGTCGTAGATCTGGCGCACGGCGGC